>Ga0307508_10000082_pt1 | contig 111720 bp, 111 predicted proteins | sample 9_EM_MG_FD_203089 | JGI IMG/M metagenome (GOLD analysis project Ga0307508, IMG submission 203089) | Populus trichocarpa ectomycorrhiza microbial communities from riparian zone in the Pacific Northwest, United States - 9_EM | ecosystem: Host-associated > Plants > Roots > Unclassified | place... | reverse complement strand
AAAACCGAACATCGCGCGTGCGCGGGGCTGCGTGCGTGCCTCTGCTCGTGGTGCTCGATGCCCGCCAGCCCGCGCCAATGCTCGCGTGTGGGGCTGCTGGCCAAGAACTGCACGTCAGACCCAATGCCTTTGGCAATGCGTTGGGCGAGTCCCTCGCTCGTGGGTCGAGCAGTCGCGGCGATGGCACGAACGCCAGCCCGCAGGTGGATCCGATCACCGGCGATCACATCGTGTTCGGAGCGCAGCGCAAGACGGACTTCCCGGACTTGAGTGGGTTCAACGGTGATGGCTTCGGCAATGGCTATGTGCCACCTGTGGATCGCAGTGGCGACACGCTGCTGGCGGCCGGTCGTGGCTTTGCCGGGGTAAGCGGTAAGCCATCGGCGTCGTTGCCTACACGCCAGACGTGCGGTACAGGTCCGATCGCAGCGGTTGGTCGGCGAAGAGCGTCTTCCAGTTGCGCGGTGTGAGTTCGGCCACGCGCGAGGCTGGGTGCTGGCCCACGCGCTGCAGCACGTCCACCAGGTACGTGTACGGATCGATGCCGTGCAGCCGGCACGTCACGATCAGGCTCTGCACGATACCGTGCGTATTTCAGCGATCGTGGACGCCCGTTTCAGTCTGATCGTGGACGGTGAAACGGCGTCGTCGAGGACACGCCGGGGAGGCGTGCAAGCACCGGGTCGAAATGTAGCCCAACCGTCCACGATCAGCCTGAAACGCCCTCCTGCCAGGGGCACATCGAGGCTGGTTTTGGGGTTGGATTGATCTTCAGATTTCGGGCCCCTGCCAGGCCGCCGGAGGCGCCCCGACCGGGCCATGTACTCATGTCCGGTCCGGCCCGTCCGGCATGCGTGCGGGATGGTCAGTTCACGTTGCCACAGCGGCATCGCCGTCGCGCATCGACCGGGTGCCCTTGAGTTCGATCTTGTGACTGCTGTGCACGACGCGGTCGAGGATTGCGTCGGCCAGCGTCGGGTCGTTGAGGTAGGTGTGCCAGGACTTGACCGGCAGCTGACTGGTGATCAAGGTCGAGCGTGTGCCGATGCGGTCGTCCAGCAGCTCGAGCAGATCGTTGCGCTCGGCCGCTCCGATGGGAGAGATCGCAAAATCGTCGATCACGATCAGGTCGAGCTTGGCCAATGCGGCAAGCCGCCGCGCGAAGCTGCCGTCGCCGTGCGCGACCTGCAGTTCGTCGAACAACCGGGCAGCACGCACGTACAGCACCGAGAAGCCGCTGCGCGCGGCCTGATGCGCCAGGGCACAAGCCAGCCAAGTCTTGCCGCTGCCGGTGGCACCCGTGATGAGCAAATTGCGCGCATGACGCAGCCAGTCGCCGCCGGCCAGTGTGGTGACGAGGCCGCGGTCCAGCGCGCGGCTGGCGCGCCAGTTGATGTCCTCGATGCAGGCAGTGCTGACCTTGAGCTTGGCGGCCTTGAGCAGCCGCTGTACGCGCCGGTCGTCGCGCCAGGCGATCTCGCGTTGCACCAGCAGCGTCAGCCGCTCATCGAAGCTCAGCGAAGCCGCCGCGGTGCTGGTGGCTTGTTCTTCGATGGCGCGGACCATGCCGTCCAGGCGCAGGCTGCGCAGTTGGTCCAGGGTGTGTTCGTTCAACATGGGTGGGTCTTCCTTGGTGGGGGTTGCAGTGGTGGGTCGGGGTCATCCCGGCGACGTGTGCCATGCCCATGGCTGTGTGCTGTGTTGGGCTGCACGTAAGCCGCCGGTCCAGCGCCCCCGGTGCCGCCGTCCACGTTGGGCAGCGGCACGGCTGGGGGTCGGTGGCGTCAGTGGTAGTAGTCCGGCCCGCGCACGTTCTCGTGTTCGATGGCCGGCATGGACGTGGCGGGGAACAGCGAGGGCTGGCGATCCAGGCCGCACTTGAGGATGTTGGTGACGCTGCGCAGGTTGGGCGCACGGATGGCCATGGCGCGCGTGCAGGCGGCCTCCAGGCGCTCGGCGGAGTACCGGCGCACGAGAGCCAGCAAGCCCAGGCAGGCGCGGTAGCCCTGCTCGGGATGCGGGCGGTGCTCGAGCTGCCAGGTCACCACCGCGGCGGTGCTGACACCGACGCGCTGGCCCCAGGCGATGAGCTTGGCTGGTGTCCAGTCCAGGTGGGCACGGTGCGACGCCGGCATGTGGTCTGGCACCGTGGTGAAGCCGCCGCGCACGGTGCTCACGGCGTGGCCGGCCACGCGCTGGTTGGACGCGAAGCACTCCAGCAGCTGGCCGGTGACGCGCACGTCGATCTTGGCGCCCACCAGCCGGTGCGGCACGCTGTAGTAGTGGCCCTCGAACTCGACGTGGTAGTCGATGTTGACCTTGGCGGTCTTCCAGCGGCTGATGGCGTAGCGGGCCGCTGGCAGGGGCTGCAGCGCCGGCGCGTCGAGCGACTCGAAGGCGCTGCGCCGGCAGCCGGGCAGCTTCTTGAAGGGCCGCTGGTTCAGGTCGATGAGCAGCTCGGCGATGGCCCTGTTCAGCTCGACCAGGCTGAAGAAGCGGCGGTTGCGCAGCCGCGCCAGGATCCAGCGCTGCACCAGCAAAACCGAGCCCTCGACCTTGGGCTTGTCGCGCGGGTGCGCCGGGCGCGCGGCCAGCACCGCGCAGCCGTAGTGCTTGGCAAACTCCTCGTAGGTCCGGTTGGGCTCGGGGTCGTAGCGGTCGGGGGTCTTGATGAGTGAGCGGGTCTGGTCGGGCACGATCAGGCGGGGCACGCCACCGATGAACTCCAGCGCCTGCACCTGCGCGTCGATCCAGTCGGCGGTGGTCTGGCGCGGCGTGGCGCATGCGTAGGTGTAGTTCGACGCGCCCAGCGTGGCCACGAAGATCTGCGCCTGGGTGATCTCGCCGGTGGCGGCGTCGACGATGGGTACGGTGCTGCCGGCGTAGTCGACGAACAACTTCTCGCCGGCGATGTGGATCTGGCGCATCGAGCGCTGCTGGCGCAGTGCGAACTCGCGGTACTTGATGCAGAAGCTCGTGTACTTGTAGGCCAGCGGGTTGCCCGTGGCGTACTCCTCCCACAGCAGCATCAGGGTGACGTCGGGGCGCTTGAGTTCCTGGTGAACGACGCCGAAGTCGGGGGCGCGTTGGTGGCTGCAACGAGGCAGCGCCGGGCGGTACAGCCGGGCCTCCAGGTCTTCGTCGCTGAGGGTCTGGGCGGTGTCCCAGTCAACGCCGGCCACACGGGCCAGCAGGACGTACTTGCCGACCACGCTCTTGGAGATCTTGAGCGCGCGGGCGACCTCGTTGTAGCTCAGCCCGGCCTGCAGGTGCAGGCGCAATGTCTCTCGGATTCGTCGCATCGTGACTCTGTTCGTTGGCATCAGGTTGGACCGCAAAAAACGGTCAGCCTGAGGCCGGTCAGAAAATCACTTGCGCACCACCCCCATCGTCCACGATCCCGCTGAAACGGCGTCCACGATCAGACTGAAACACCGTCCACGATCACGCTGAAATCCCGTTCACGATCAGCCTGAAATGCCTTCCACGATCAGCCTGAAATGCCTTCCACGATGGGCTGAAATACGCAATACCGGCGTGTTTGGCGCCGACTTCCGTCCAGCAGAAGAGCCAATTTCTGCGCCCCATCGGTATCGCACGCAGCGCGCGCTCGATGTGGTTCGTGTCCATGGGCACGTCGGCGTCGCCGAGGAAGACCTCCAGCCCCGCGCGTCGCTCGCGCACGTAGGCCAGCGCCTTGGTCAGCGGGTTGCTCGGCAGCAACCCCTGTCGCTCGAACTGCTCGGCCACCCACGCGAAGAACTTGTCCACCCGCGGCAAGCTGTGCGTGAGCCGGTGCACCCGCTTGTTCTCGCCGGTGAGCTTGTGCGTTCGGATCTCGTCCTCGATCTCGTAGAGCGCGCCGATCTGGCGCAGCGCTTCGCCCGCGAGTGCCGGCTCGGCGTCCTGCGCTTCGAAGAAGCCGCGCCGCGAATGCGCCTTATGCCGAGCACCACATAAGGCGCATTATCCCGAGCGTTGTTTTATCTGGGGCAGCGGCTGTCCCGGCCAAGTTCTTCGCGGCGGATCGCAGATCTGGTCACCACATAAGATTCGGCGGTTCAGAGAGACCGCAAGAAGGCAAGAAGGTCCGCCTTGGGCTTCCACGCCTTGGTACTCGCCGGCTCGATGCCAGCCTTCTTCCAGAACGCCTGCATCGCATCGCGCTTCATCTGCAGGTTCGTCGTGATGTAGCGACCTGTCGTCGCCACGCTGGCGTGGCCGAGGTAGTCCCTGATCACGGTGACATCAGTTCCAGACTGCAGCAGAGCCACGGCGCAACTGTGCCGCAGCACGTGAGGCGTGATGCGCTTGCGCCGCAGCGCCTGGTTGACGCCGGCCGCGGCAGCGGCGTGCTTGGCCAGCACGTACGCGATCCCGTCGCGCGTCATGGGCTGGCCGTGCCGGTTGAGGAACACGAATTGCTGATCAGCTCCACGGGTGATGCCGCGAAGTCGATGCAGTGCCTTGGCGGTCTCCGACCACAACGGCAGCAGGCGCTCCTTCCTACCCTTGCCGAACAGCCGAACGTGCCGCGGTGAAGTCAACTGCAGGTCATCCCAGCGCAGGCCTGCGACTTCGCTCACCCGTGCTCCGCAGTTGTAGAGGAAGAGTAGCAGCGTGTAGTCGCGCCATCCGCTCAGCGTGCGCCGGTCGGGCATGTTGATGATCAGTCGAACGTCGTCCGCCTCAAGGTAGGTGGCGGGCCGCTGCCTTGCCTTCTTCGCGGGAATGGCCAACACCCGCATGTACTGCTGCGAGTGGGCCAGGTCGCTGCGCAGCAGGTGCATGAAGAAGCCGCGGATCGCCGCCCGCCGACAGTTACGTGTCGCCGCCGTGTTCGACCGTTCGAGTTCGATGTGATCGAGGAAGCGCGTGACCGCGTCAACGTCGAGATCGCTCAGCTGCAGGCGGGCAACATCACGGCCAAGCCGCTGCGCCACGAACTTGATCAGCAGCGTCAGCGCGTCCCGGTAGGCCCGGACGGTGTGAACGCTGGCGCCTCGCTGCTTCGGCAGGTACTCGGTGAAGTACGCCTCGACCAGTGCGAACAGGCCACGGGACACCACGCGGCTCATGGCTCGTGCCGCCTGCCCAGCGAGTGCTGCTCGAAGCGCCGGCTTGCCAGTTCCAGCAATTGCGGCGTCGCCTTGAGGTAGACCTCGGTACCCAGCACGTTCACGTGCCCCAGGTAGGCCGACAGCTGGGGCAGCTGGGCATGCACGTCCACGCCAGCAACGGCCCACGCGGTCAGCCGATGCACCGCGAAGGCGTGCCGGAATTCGTAGGGCCTGGCGCCGCACCGGCCGCTCGCGGGCTTCAGCCCGAGATCGCGCAGCAGGCGGCGCAATATGTCCGATGCGGCGTGCAAGGTAAGCTCCGACCCGTTCCGACGAACGAACAGGGCCGGCGAGGTGCCGACGCCGGTGCTGGCCAACACCTCCTCGCGGTGTCGCAGGTAGTGCCTCAGCTCGGCAACGAGATCGTCTCGGATCGGCAGAATGCGCGAACGCCCCTTGCTTCGCTGCACGGTCAGGATGCCCCGGCGAAGATCGATGTCTTCCATGCGCAACCGCGTGGCCTCACCCAGTCGCATGCCGGTGCAGTACAGCACCAAGGTGAACGCGCGCAACATCGCGCCGCACAGGTTGCGGCCCTCGTGCCCAGAGGCAGCGTCGATCAGGGCGAGCACTTCTTCGTGGCTGAAGATGTAGGGCACGAACACCGACTCCTTGACCGGTGCCACCGCGTGCTCGGGAACGAAGGCGCGCGGGTCGCTGCGGCGCCGGAACAGGCAGAGCTGGCGCACGACACCGAACTCGTTGCCCACGGTGACGGCCTTGCGCGCCCCGGCGCGCGTCGCCCACAGCGTCACAGCCTCCTCCAGCGATGCGAAGCGTTCGCCGTACCGGTCGCGAACGAAGCGTATGAAGCTGTTGAGATTGAACTCCGCGCGTCGGTAGCCCATGCCCATCGCGCGCTTGAACGCGAGGAACTCGGCGGCGTCCTGCGCCAAGCCCGCGGCGGTGACCAACGTGTTCATCGCGGCACCGGAAGCGAGACCTCGCGCAGCGTCTGCGTGGCGATGCGAACATAGGCCGACAGCGACTGGGAGTCGCGGTGCCCCAACAGTTCCGACAGCGTCCTGGCTTGCGTACCGACGTCGAGTTGCCTTGCCGCGTTCGAGTGCCGCAGGACGTGGCTGCCCAGGTAGGCGGCCTGGATGCCGGCGGCCTTGGCATGCTTGATGAGAACGTGCCGGACGGCGGATGAAGCCGTCAGGGCACCGAACGGCACCTTCGCCTGGACGAACACGTGACGCGTGGGCGTGTGAGGCGGTCTGCCGTAGCGAAGGTAGCTTGCCAGCACCTTGCCCACCGCCGGCAGCAATGGCAGCATGAAGTTGACGCCCGTCTTCGGACGCACCACTTGGATCGTGCCGGCGTTCCAGTCGATGTCCTGCAACTGCAGACGGATCACCTCGCCGGCGCCAAGGCCGTAGGTGCTCATCATCAGCAGCAAGGCATGGTCACGCAGCCCTGCGGCCGTGCTCGTGTCCACGGCGCGCAGCAGTCGCTGAACGTCCTCCCAGGGCCAGGCACGCCGCGGCCGTTCGAATTGGGGTTGCACGGGCGATATCACGGCGCCGGCCAGATCGAAGCGCAGCCGCCCGCTGGCCAGCAGGAACCTGCAGAAGGATCTGACCGTGCTGGCGATGTCCGCCGTCGTGGCTCGCGAGTAGCCATAGGCGCACTGGATGAGGAATTCGTCGATGTCGGGCAAGCGCATCTGGCGCCACGACTTGCCCGAGGCTGCAAGGTGCTCGAACAACTTGGCGACATGGTCCAGCTTCTTGTGGACCGTGGCGTCCGGGTTACCTCGATGCCGAGTCAGGTGCACGGCGTAGTCGCGCAGGACGGCCGAGGACAGAGGCCGACGGCTTGCCGGCGTTCGCCATGGTGGCATCGGTGTCCCCATGACCTCGTGAACGCGACGCAAGGCATGCATCGACGAACTCGCAAGCCCAATGGAGATGGCGCTGATCTTGTGCGAACTTACGTACCACGCCTGGAAGCGCTTGGTCCCTTCGTGAGTCAGTTCGTTCGCTTCGACGAGATCACGCTCGTCACAGTAGCGGCGCAAGCGCGCGATCCATTGCAGATAGAGCTGCGCGACGGTGTCGCTGATGCTGCGATCGGCGTGCCATACCCGCAAGATGGTCCGAACCGCGGGCGGACGTTCGATGTGCTGTGGGTTGCCGGAGCGAGCGACCATATGGCCGATATACGTCGACCACGTGAGTTTGGATGCCGCGGTGCGTCACTCGCGTCGGAATTATGCTGAGTGCCACGCCGGTGTTCTGCGTCTCATCGGCAGAGGCAGCAGGCCTCGTACTCAAGATAAAACAGCGCTCGGGATAATGCGCCTTATGCCGAGCACCACATAACGCGCACGCGAGGAGGAAGTTCGACGAACTGGTCAAGGCCAATGCCAGTGTCGTGGCCGGCCAGGCCATCCAGCGCATCGCCTGGCTGTACCGGGTCGAGGCCGACGCCAGAGGGCTCACTGCCGAGCAGCGGCTGCTGATGCGCCAGGAGCGGTCCCGCCCGCTGTGGGAGGAACTGAACGTGTGGCTGCAGCTGGAGCGCACCCGCGTGCCCGACGGCAGCGCCATTGCCAAGGCCATCGACTACAGCCTGAACCACTGGGTCGGGCTGGGGCGCTTCCTGCTGGACGGCGATGTGCCGATCGACAACAACTACGTCGAGAACCGGATTCGGCCGTGGGCCCTGGGTCGGCGCAATTGGCTCTTCATTGGGAGCCAGTTGGCGGGCGAGCGGGCCGCGGTGGTGATGAGCCTGCTGCAATCGGCCAAGCTCAACGGGCATGAGCCGTGGGCCTACCTGAAAGACGTGCTCACCCGACTGCCGACGCAGTTGAACAGCCGAATCGAAGAACTGCTGCCGCATCGATGGCAACGCGCCGACTGAAACCAGGCAGCGTGCGCCGACGCGGCGCATCGCCGCAATCGCGGACCGGTTGAAGATCAACGCGGCCAACGCTGCGGCGTTCAGCCATCGCGCTGCCAACGCCATCGCCGCGGTGCACATCGCCCCCATCAGGTTCGCCATGGATGCGATGCTCGGGCAGCAGGTGACTCAACTCAAGGTGCCGCGGCCAGACGCATACCGATGTGTTCCAAAGAGAGAGCCGACATCTCTCTTTGTCGAAGCCGGTGCCGAACACCGGTCTGGGTCCAGGGGCACGAAGGCCTCTGGTCGTGGATGCAAGGGGCGCGATAGCCCTTTGCGCGATGGCTTCCAAAGGAGAGCGGCAGTCTCCTTGGTCGTGATAGCAACGGCGAAACGTTGCAACCTCTTCGATGAGAGCCGCCATAAAGCGGATCGATGAAGAGGTTCCGAGGGGGGTCTGCGGGGGACTGGAAGTTCCCCCAGCAAGGTGGGCGTGGTCATACCACGCCCACCTTGTGTGGCTCGCTACGCTCGCAATTCTTCCCCTTCCCAATCTTCAGCTTAGAAGCGTGACCGTAAACAAACGGTTAGCAAAGGAGTGTCACGGATCCAGCAGACGGACCACTGGAGACAGAAGCGGAATACGAGAGACCAGGCAAGAGAAAGATAGACAGGCTCACTACTTTCCGGTGGACAGCACATCAAACACGCTGGTCGAGAAGATGATGGCTATCGAACCCTTGCGCGCGCTGTTGGGATCATCCGTCCATGACGCGTTGAACCCAACCGAGAGAGCCGGCTTCTCCTTTTCAGACATCCATGTGTAAACGTACACGGGCAGGTCTATACCCTTGATGTGATTCGCCGAGTCATGACTGACGGACAAGGACATACCTGTGCCGACCTGCTTGAACGCCTGAGCCCATTGAAGGGTGACAACGCGAGGTCGATTTCTTTGCGGTTCGCCAATCGGTCCGTTAACGCATTCAACGGGATCCGATCCGCTAGCGGGAGGGCAAAGGATTTTCGCCTTTCCATCCTTGTACCCTTTCGCGGCGCTGTAGCGAAGATACAGCGCGCTTGCGCCATGATCCCCAAATGTTCTTCCGGCAAATGCGTCAAAGCCGTAGGTGCCCTTTGTTTCGGAGTTTTTCTTCAGCGTCGTGCCGTCGTACCACGTATAGGCTTGCGGCCCGCCCTTTACTGACATGCCGAAGAGGGCCGTGCGGTCCTTCCACCCAATGGTCTTGCCGAGGGACAGGCCTACCGTATAGCTGTTAGCCAGGCCGTCCAGATTGCCAACCGTGACGGTCTCGCTCCCTTTCGACTGGGGGATATTCAGATCCAGGGAGGCGAACAGTCCCTCAACGCTCGTCACTTCCTCAAGCACTTTCTCCAGGTTTCTGTCGACTTCAAGCCGAATGCTGCTGAAGCTGACGCTGCAGTCCAATACCGAATTGCCGGATCCCGCCTTGACCTGGCACTTGGGATAGCGCGGATTCGTCGTCTTGGATCCGGGGTACTGAAATATCTCATCGGGATTTGGCTTGTTAGCTTCAGGGACCGAAGCTGCTGACGCCGCCGCCTCAGCAGCCTGTGGCGCGGCATTTGCGACAAGTGGCACGACGAGAAGAATCGCTGCGATCCTGAACATAAGGAGCCTCCTTCAAAAGTTAGTCCCTTTGCTCACGACGAGACGAAAAGATAGGGCTTGTAGCTAGTCGGAGGATTCACGTCGCTGGTCATGATGGTGAATCCGCCAGGCATCCTCACCTCTACTTTTCCCTTGTACTTCACCCACTTTTTCTGGCTGACGTATTCGTACAGCTCTATCGTCGCTACATCACCGGGGTTGCCACGGAAATCCCAGTGAAGTTCGTAAGTGCCTGGTGGTAGATCTGTCGGATGCTTGTCGTCTTGAGATATTCGGATGACTTTCCCCTGGTCCACAAGCCAGGTGCCCACGAGGTGGGTTAGGCTACTCTCACCACAATATGCGACGATTTTCGACATGACGGCCTCCGCTCCGGACGATCGCTAGGTTTGAAGCACTGCAATGGATCTCAACTTGAGTCCCATTTGAACCCATGCAAGTTCGCAGTCAGGATCCCGCTCGTCCTCAACATTGTGGATAGCTTGTCCGATACCACCGCGAAGATCCGGCAAACGGCTCAATGACTTTCGCGGTCCACAACCCGTGGTCCAAAGCGGAAGCGCATTTTTCCCGGCTTCTACTCTCAGCTTCCGGCGCGTCTTGCAAACAAATGGTGAGCGAAGAGATTGCACCAGATCAGCATAAGTCTGCAAGGACTGCAACGAAGTCATCGTGCTATTTCTTCAGCGTGTCGAGCCGCCTTTTCAAGGCTTTGGCGACGTTGTAATCACCGGCAGCCCCCATCAGCACAATTGCGCCACCACCAATGGCGACGCTATAGATGGTGAAACTGAAGATCCAGATCAAGGTGTTGAGATGTAGTTGCATCCAATGGTGCGCCATCGAAAGTGCCATCGCGTATGCGCCAAATGCCACAGCAAGGAAAAGCAGGACGACGCCAGAAAGCAATAAAAGCCGGGCGTGCACTGCATCTTTCCGATCCTTCACAACGGCGATCGTGTCTCTTGTTCATTTGGAACAACAAAGTCTCAGGAGGATGGCTTCTGGAAGTACAAGGCCACCATCGCCGTGTGCATCAAATACAGCGGGTGGTTTGGGCTGAGCTATGACGAGGAGCATGACATCAAGATACTCGATTCCGATAGTTTCACCGGGTACATGTGGGCCAAAAAAGATGCCTAGCCCTTCAGCCACCCGTGGACGCTCCAGGAAGTTGGGGCACGCCACTCGTCTTAAACATTAGGCCCAAAAAATCATGTCACGCAAGCAAGCATTCTCTGGCGGTGCCGGTGAGCATCTTGTTCTCGGGGAAATACTGAAGCGAGGCGCGGAGGCTTACTTGGCTCACGGGAAGACACAGCCAGGGTGGGATATCGCCGTTGTCAATCCAGGCGGTACGCCTGTCCGGGTGCAGGTCAAGGCCATCAACTGGCCCACAGATTGCGCTGTCAATGGAAGCTTCGAAGAGGGTTTTGATGTTCTCGTCGTTGTTCTTTTGAATGATGAACGACAAAGCCGCTTCCTCGTGATTCCGCATGCGGTTCTTGAGCCACATCTCTCCCGCCCAAATGAAAAGCGAAAGGGAGGGAAACGCACACTGACTGTCGGAAAGAACTTCGAATCTCACAAGGACAAGGACTTAAAGAAATACGAAGGGAAGTGGGGATACATAGTCGCCCAAGTGCCGACGGCCTAGCCCGGCACGTCTTCTCGTCTCAAACGGCACTCACAAACGAATGACCACTGACTTTGCATTCATTACACGACTTACGCAGAGCTTCGTCGCCACCAAAACCGTCAAAACCACCCTCGGCACGATCTCAGAATTCGACATCTCAGGCTGGGAAAAATGGATCCAAATTGAATTCGCCAAGTTCTGTAAGTCTCATGGGGAGATCACCGAATGGGGCCGAGAGCTGCGATATGAGCTCGATATGCGTTCGTCAAAAGCAAGCGCTTCTTGCGCCATTGATTTCTTGGTTAAGCAGAAGCACAAGCATTCGCCCCTTGCGATCGAGATAAAGCAGCAAAGATCGCCCCGCGGGTGCATCAATTCGATGCTCCGTGACAAAGCGAAACTGAAAAGAATCAGGCTCTCAAGAAACGATCTGCGCGGCGTCTGGTGCATTGGTGTGCACAACGTCGAATCTCCGGAGGTCGTGGCCAATCTTGTAGCCTTCTGTTCCCGCGCTCAAAAGATCGAGGTCAACGCGAGCCACGTTTTCTCCAAACAGATTGGACGCACACCGTTTTCCGTTACGGTGTTTTAGACAATTCCATTGCGTCGAGGCGACGACGAGTCCGCGCCGCTCTTGGGCGTGTCGTTGAACTGACTCGGTCGCCCTTCCACCAGCACCGCTTGTCTCAGCTTGCCCGTACCTGCCACATCAAGGCAATTGAAGGGGGTACGAAGGGGGGGTAGAAAGAAAAAACGGGCCGCAAAGGCCCGTTTTTTCTAGCTACTTGGAGGAGAGGGAGGGATTCGAACCCTCGGTACCTTGCGGTACGCCTGATTTCGAGTCAGGTACATTCGACCACTCTGCCACCTCTCCGGATTCTGTGGGGCGTCGGCGGGTCTGTGCCGAGCCGCAGATTCTAGCTCAGGCTTTCAACACTTCCTGGCCCCCGAGATACGGAAGCAAGGCTTCGGGCACGGTGATCGAGCCATCGGCGTTCTGGTAATTCTCGAGCACGGCCACCAGCGTGCGGCCGACAGCCAAGCCGGAACCGTTCAGCGTGTGCACCAGTTCGTTCTTGCCCTGCGCGTTCTTGAAGCGCGCCTGCATGCGCCGCGCCTGGAAGGCTTCGCAGTTGGAGACGGAGCTGATCTCGCGGTAGGTGTTCTGCGCCGGCAGCCACACCTCGAGGTCGTAGGTCTTGGTCGAGCCGAAGCCGATGTCGCCGCCGCACAGCGTCACCACGCGATATGGCAGGCCGAGCTTCTGCAGTACCGCCTCGGCGTGGCCGCGCATTTCTTCGAGCGCTTCGTAGCTCTTGTCGGGGTGCGTGACCTGAACCATCTCGACCTTGTCGAACTGGTGCTGGCGGATCATGCCGCGCGTGTCGCGCCCTGCACTGCCGGCTTCGCTGCGGAAACAGGGGCTGTGCGCGGTGAGCTTGATGGGCAGTTGGTCGGCCGCCATCACGCTCTCACGCACGCTGTTGGTCAGCGAGATCTCCGAGGTGGAGATGAGGTACTGCTCGGGCTGCCTCTCGTCGCCGCCACGGCTGACCCAGAACATGTCTTCCTTGAACTTGGGCAGCTGGCCCGTGCCCTCGAGCACTTCGCGGTTGACGATGTAGGGCGTGTAGCACTCGGTGTAGCCGTGCGCCTGGGTCTGCGTGTCGAGCATGAACTGCGCGAGCGCGCGGTGCAGGCGCGCGACCGGGCCGCGCAAGAAGCTGAAGCGCGAGCCCGAGAGCTTGGCGCCGGTGTCGAAGTCAAGGCCCAGCGGGGCGCCGAGGTCGACATGGTCCTTGACCGGGAAGTCGAAGCTGCGAGGGTTGCCCCAACGATGCAGCTCGACGTTGCCGGCCTCGTCCGCACCCTCGGGCACGCTGGCATGCGGCAGGTTGGGCACGCTCATCAGCATTTGCGAGAGCTCGGCCTGGATCGCTTCGAGCCGCTCGGCCGAAGCCTTGAGTTCGTCGCCGAGGCCGCCCACTTCGGCCATCACGGGTGCGGTGTCTTCGCCCTTGGCCTTGAGGTGGCCGATCTGCTTGGACAGGCTGTTGCGCTTGGCCTGCAGTTCTTCAGTGCGCGTCTGCAGGGTCTTGCGCTCCGATTCGAGCGATTGGAAACGCGCGACGTCGAGAAACGGCTGGGGCGATTTGCGCTTTTCCAGCGTGGCGATGACGCTTGCGAGGTCTTTGCGCAGCAGGGTGATGTCGAGCATGGGACGGGCTTTCGGTCGCGATAGCAGCAAAGGGCTGGAATTGTAGGGCGCCGCCCCGTGAGCAGCCTTGGGCGGGGGGGCGCGGCGCCAATGCGTCAGGTCAGCGAATCGGGTGCGAGTGCAGCGCCGAATCGACGTGGCTGTCTTTCAGGCCCTTGGGCAGCGGGAACTGGATCGTCTCTTCGACGCCCGGCATCTTGCGCACCGACACGGCTCCGAGGTCACGCAGACGGGCGATCACCTGTTCCACCAGGATGTCCGGCGCCGACGCGCCGGCGGTGAGGCCCACGCGCTGCTTGCCGTCGAACCACTCAGGCTTCAGGTCTTCGGGCTGGTCGACCATGTAGGCGGCCGCGCCGAGGCGCTCGCCCAGTTCGCGCAGGCGGTTGCTGTTGGAACTGGTGGGGCTGCCGACGACGATCAGCACGTCGACCTGCGGGGCCAGCACCTTCACCGCGTCTTGCCGGTTCTGCGTGGCGTAGCAGATGTCTTGCTGCTTGGGCTCGCGCACCTTCGGGAAGCGGCGCTTCACTGCCGCGAGGATCTCGGCCGCATCGTCCACCGACAGCGTGGTCTGGGTCACCACGGCGAGCTTGTCGCTCTGCGCCACCTGCACGCGCTCCACATCGGCCACGTCTTCCACCAGGTAGATGCCTTCGTTGAGCTGGCCCATGGTGCCTTCGACCTCGGGGTGGCCCTTGTGGCCGATCATCAGGAAGTCGAAGCCTTCCTTGTGCAGCTTGGCCACTTCCACGTGCACCTTGGTCACCAGCGGGCAGGTGGCGTCGAACACACTGAAGCCGCGGCGCGTGGCTTCGCGGCGAATCTCCTGGCTCACGCCGTGCGCGCTGAACACCAGCGTCGCACCGGGGGGCACCTCGGCCAGGTCTTCGATGAAGATCGCGCCCTTGGCCTTGAGGTCGTTGACCACGTAGGTGTTGTGCACGATCTCGTGGCGCACGTAGATTGGCGCGCCGAACTTCTTCAGCGCACGCTCCACGATCTCGATGGCGCGGTCGACGCCGGCACAGAAACCGCGCGGCTCGGCGAGCAGCACCTCTTCCAGAGTTCGCGTTTCAGCAGTCATCACAGCACTCCGATCACATGCACTTCGAAAGTCACCGGCTGGCCGGCCAGCGGATGGTTGAAGTCGAACAGCAGCCAGTCGCTGCCGACCTCGCGCACCACGCCCGCATAGGCGCCCTGCCCGTTCGGCGTGGGGAACTGCACCACGTCGCCGACGCCGTAGCGCTCGTCGGGGTCGCCCAGCTGGTGCAGCAACGAGAGCTTCACGCGCTGCAGCATGTCGGGGTTGCGCTCGCCGAAAGCCTCGCCCGCGTGCAACTGGAAAGAGGTGCGCGTGCCTTCGGCCAGGCCCATCAAGCGCGCTTCCATCGCCGGCGCGAGTTCGCCCGAGCCGAGCGACAGCGTGGCCGGCTTGTCGGCGAAGGTGTTGATGATGTCGGCACCATCGGGGCCGCTCAGTCGGTAGTGCAGGGTCAGGAACGAGCCCTGCTGCACGTGATTCACAACGTGGTTCAAAGAATTTCCTCGATAGACTGGGGCGAATTTTAGGTGCCCTGCCGCCGGGGCCGAATCCATGGTGCTCAAAGACCTTCCCCCCGATGCCAGACCCCGAGAAAAACTGCTTGCGCGAGGCCCTGCTTCGCTGGCCGATGCCGAGCTGATCGCGCTGCTGCTGCGCACCGGGCTGAAAGGCACCTCGGTGCTGCAACTGGCGCAGCAGCTGCTCACCGAATTCGGCGGGCTGACGGGGTTACTGCAGGCCGAGCCGGACGACCTGAAACGCGTCAAGGGCCTGGGGCCGGCCAAGCGCGCCGAGATGAGCGCGGTGCTCGAACTCGCCCGCCGCTCACTCGCGCAAGAGCTGATGCAGCGCCCGCTGTTCGACTCGACGACGCGGGTGAAGGAGTACCTGCGGCTGCAGATCGGCGGGCGCGAGCATGAGGTCTTCGTGGTGCTGTTTCTCGACGCGCAGAACCGGCTCATCCGCCTGGAAGAATTGTTCCGCGGCACGCTGACGCAGACCAGCGTCTACCCGCGCGAGGTGCTCAAGCGCGCGCTGGAGCTGAATGCCGCCGCCGTGGTGCTCGCGCACAACCACCCATCGGGCGCAGCCGAGCCATCACGTGCCGACGAGTTCCTGACGCAGACGCTCAAGTCGGCGCTGGGCTTGATCGACGTGCGCGTGCTCGACCACCTGGTCGTCACGCGCAGCGAGGCCGTGTCCTTCGCAGAACGCGGCCTGCTGTAGCAGGCGTCGCGCTTCAGCCCATACCCACGAGCGCCCCGTCGGCCAGTTGATGGGCGCGAGTCAGGCGCTGCAGGAACCACCGGGCCGCGCGACTGGGCGGCGTGTCCTTGCGATAGGCCGCACGAATCGGATATTGAGAAGACTCGAACGGAAAGCCTTCCACCTGGATGGTCTGCAGCAGGCCCTGTTCGAGGTCGGCCTCGACTTGCGGCCGCGGCATGTGGCCCCAGCCGAAGCCCGCGCGCAGAAAGGCCTGCTTGATGCCGGTGCCGGAGAGCCGCCAGGTGAACGGCGACAGCACGTCGTAGTCGCGCCCGGAAGTGAGCCCCGAGCGGTCGGTCGAGACCAGTTGCACGTGCTGTTCCGTGACTGCCCGCGGGATGCGGCCACGGTGTGCCGCCAGCGGGTGTTCAGGCGCCACCACCGTGACGGCGGGTAGGTGCAGCATGTGCTCGGACAACAGGCTATCGGGCAGCTCGGGCTGCGGGCCGATCACCGCGAGGTCGCATTGCGCGTCTATCAACGTTTGCAGCACGGCGCCCAGCACGTCCATCTGCAGCCGCAGCGGCGTGCCCGGGAACTCGCGTTGAAACTCGCCCACCGCTTCGGTCAGCCAGTCGAGCGGATACAGCGCGTCGATCGAAACCGACAGCTCGGGCTCCATGCCTTCGCCGAGACTGCGCGCACGTACCTTGAAGCCGTCAACTCCATGCGCCAGCGCCCGTGCATCGGACAGCAGCGCGCGCCCTTCGTCGGTGAGCGTGGGCAGGCGGCTGCTGCGGTCGAACAGCCTCACGCCGAGCTGCTGCTCGAGCTGGGCGATGCTTTCGCTGACCACCGACTGCGAGCGCCCCAGCTTGCGCGCCGCAGCCGAAAAGCTGCCTCGCTCGACGCAGGCAAGAAAGATCTTCAGTTGGTCGAAGGTGAACCCGTCGCGCATGAGGGTCAGGGCGTCTGGTTGAAGGGCAGCGACAGGTAGTGTTGGCCCAGTGCGGTCAGCTCGCCGCTGGCGCCGAGCAGGCTGGTGTGGTGGGTGTCGTTGTCCCAGCGGCCGGTGAACCAGGCGTAGCGGAACACGTCGGCGCGGGCTTCGCAGGTGGCCACCAGGTCGGTCATCTGGGCCTTCTGCTTGTCGACGGTGTCGATCTGGGCGGTGCCATCGCCGTTGTGCCAGTTGGCGAATTCGGTGACCCAGAAGGGCTTGCCGTATTTGACGAGGCGGTCGAGCTGGGTGGCCAGGCCGTAGTCGTACCAGTGGAAGGCGATGTAGTCGATCTGCGGGTCACGATTCGCGTTGGCGCTGCGATAGGCCGTGTAGAAGGCGTCGAGCCACACGACGGGGTCGCTGTAGTTCGCCATCGTGCCCCAGGTGATGGCCGGGCCGACGAGCTTGACGCCTGTGTGCGCGGCAATCGCCTCGTAGCGCGGCCACAGCGCCGCGGCCTGCGTCGGCGTGAGGTTGGACTGGTCGGTGAGGTTGGGCTCGTTGAGCAGCAGCAGGTACTTGATGTCGGTGTGGGCCTTGAGGTAGGCCTCAATGTCGGCGTCATTGAAGCTGCCGTTCCACAGCATCGGCATGAAGTCCATGCCATAGCGCGTGCGGTAATCGCTGGCCACGGCCGTGTTGGGCTTGGCGCTCCAGTTGTACCACCAGCTCACGCCCGGCGAGAGCGCGGACAGGTCGGCGGCCGCAGAGAGGTCATAGGCGATGCCGCGCTTCGCACTCTTGGTCGCTGTGGACGAAAACGCGGGGCTGGTGCCCCCCGCTCCGCCACCGCCACCACTACCGCCGCAGGCAGAGAGCACGCTGCCGAACAGCATGCCCACCATCAACCGGCGGCGGGCAAGACGACTGGAGACTGAAACAGGATTCATGGGTCGGGTTCTCAAAGAGACTTCAGAAAATCGATCAGCTTCTGGCGATCGTCGGCGCTCATCGCCTTGAACCGGTCGCGGCTGGCCTGGCCTTGGCCGCCGTGCCAGAGGATGGCTTCTTCGAGCGTGCGTGCGCGGCCGTCATGCAGGTAGCGGGTCTTGGCATCAAGGCTCGGCAACAGGCCGATGCCCCACAGCGGCGCGGTACGCCATTCCTGGGCCGAGGCCACGCCCTGCGGGAAGTTGTCGGCCAGATCCGGGCCCATGTCGTGCAACAGCAGGTCGGTGTAGGGGTGGATGGTCTGGCTCTTCAGTTCGACGAAGCGGTGCTTGGCACCGGTCGTCAGCGTCGGCACGTGGCAGGCGGTGCAGCGCGCTTGCGCGAAGAGCTGGCTGCCGCTTGCGACGCGGTCTTGCATCACGTTCTCGGCAGCGACTTGCGCCGCGGTCTGCTCGGCCGTCTGCGCGACGATGGTCTCGTTGTAGATCGCCAGCGGCTGTTCGCCCTTGAAGTGGCGCTGGGGCGGCATGGCAAGCAGGCTGGTGTAGCGCACCAGCAGCTCGAGGTCTTTGTCGTTCAGCTCCGCGCCTTTGGCATCGGCGCTGCGGCAGGCGGTGCCGTCGGTGGCTTGGCCGCAGAGGTGCTTGGGAAGCAGGGTGGTCGTCACACCCATGTCGCTGTTGAGCGCCGAAGCGGTCTGCTGCTGCACGCTGGCCGCCGTGCCGCGCCAGCCGAAGCGGCCCACGCGCTTGAGCGTCGAGTCGATCAGGTCGGGGACGATCTGCAGGCGGCCGACGGCGCCGTCCGGGTCGCTGGCACTGGCGGTGGCCAGGGCTTCGATCTGCTCCTCGGGCACGGCTTCGAGCAGGCCCATGCCCGCTAGGTGCGGCGCAGTGCGCACCGACATACGCGCGGGCATGTCGAGCGCCTTGCCGCTCACATCGGTGAGCGTGTAGTGCGGCTTCTGCAGCGTGTAGGCGGCCTTGTCGCCGTACTGGCCGGCGGTGTCCTGGTAGCTGTCGATCTTCAGCAGCGCCTGACGGCCGTCATAGGTCACCTTGTTCTCGGTGACCAGGCCTTGCGACAGGCGCCCGCCGAAGCGCGCATCGGTCACGATCTTGCCGCTGCTGTCGACGTCACCGGTCAGCACCACCATCGTCGACAGCGGTGTTGCCAGCTCGGGTGAGCTCTTGCCGTTGGCGAAGTGGCATGAGATGCATGACGGCTGCTGGAAGTTCGGCCCCGCCTTGCCCGCCTGCGTGCTGAACAGCGTCGGGTTGCCCGTCTCGGTGTGCGAGCCGGTCAGGAAGGAGGTGTGGAACAGGCGCCGGCCTTCGAGGAAGGGCTGGATGTTGATGCCGGCGATGTTGGTGCCGGCCTGCAGGAAGTTGGCCTCGGGGTTGTTCGAGGTGTCTTCCTGCAGCGTCATCATGGTGCCGCCGCTCAGGGCGCCCACCGGAATCGCGTGCGAGTCCCAGGGGATCGCCACGTCCGTCGCCTGCCCGCGGTACCACGGGAGCACGCCGGTCTTGCCGACCTGGTAGACCATCACGTCGGAGTAGTAGTTAAAGCGGCCGAGCACGTCGTCGTGCTTGCCGGACAGGAAGATGCCCAGCTCGAACTCAACCAGGTCGCCCGCCTTCAGGTTGCGGTTCAGCGAAGCCGAGCGCGTGATGCGCTTGATCAGCACGAACTCGCCGTCCTTGGGCGGCACGTTGAGGTCTTGCGCGTCGTTGGTCTGCTGCGGATCGCCGGGCAGCGCGTCGTAGTCGGCCTGCGAGATCGGCGCGGCGTATTCCTTGCCGGATGGCAGCGAGAACGCCGGCAGCAGCTTCATGCCGCCGTTGTCGCCGTACAGCGCCACGGCGGTCGGGCCGAGCTTGTCGCTGTCGCGCCGGCCGATGTAGCTGTGGCGAAAGTTGGTGCCGTACAGCCACCACTGCGGGCGCACGACGATGGTCAGCACGCGGTTGCCGGAGTTGTCGGGCGCCGCGTTGTCGTAGATCGTCACCTCGTGCGAGCGGCGCTCGAAGTAGTGGGCGGCGAAGTTGGTGTAGGGGTCACCACCGGCGGCGGCCGGGTCCGGCTGCTCGCGTGCATGGCGGTCGCGCGTGCGGCCGCCGACGCGGGTGACGAGCGTGCCGTTAGCAAGCGCGTACTGCGTGGCCGGCTGCTGCTCGGCCCAGCTCAGCGGCGTGTAGCCGGCGGGGGTGACAGGCGTGGCTGGTGTTTCCGCCGGAGCCGTCGAGGTATTGGAATCGCTTCCACTTTGGGAACCACCACAGGCCGACAAAACAAGCACAAGCGGCAGGATCAGGGTGGTTAGCGCAAAGTCCACGCGCAAGCGCGGCGACTTCATGCAAGTCTTCATGTAGAGAAACTCCTGGTACTTCTTTTTGATTGAACCCAACGCAGCAAGGCGGTGGGCGGCTGAACAAACACCCGCATCGAACTCGCGACACACTTGCTCACCAGCCGACAACTGGCAGCAGTTTGCATACCAATTCATTGCCACTGGTGTTTTGTGTTCGAGTTGACACTTCTTGGCAGCATCTCGTTGCAACTGCGATAGGCCTTATTGGCAACGGCGATGCATGGGCCAAAGATTGTCGCTTCGCCGCTCTGCACGGGTGTCTTATTCGTCGAAGGTAAGCTTTCATCGTGACCGCGAACGACCCCAAGAAAGCACACAGCCTGAGCGATCTCGGCGCGCTCAAGATCGCGCTGCAGAAGGCTGCACGCGAAGAAGCCGAACGCGCGGCGCGTCAACGTGAAGAAGAAGCCAGGCTGCGCCGCGAGCGCAACCTGTTCTCGCTGAGCGTGGGCCCGGTGCAAGCGCTGCCCGACACGCGCCGAGCCCGCACCGCCCCGCGCCCGCCCGAGCCCGAACCTCGTCAGCGCCAGCGCGACGAGCAGACCGCGTTGCGCGAAACCATCTCGGATGAGTTCAACGTCGACAGCCTGCTGGAAACCGACGACACGCTGTCATACCGGCGCATGGAGATCGGCCTGGATGTCTTGCGCAAGCTGCGCCGAGGCGGCTGGACCATTCAGGCGCAGCTCGACCTGCATGGCCTGCGCCGCGATGAAGCACGCGACCAGCTGGCAGAGTTTCTGCGGGACGCCACGCAGCGCGGGCTGCGCTGTGTGCGCGTGGTCCACGGCAAGGGCCATGGCTCGCCGGGCCGCGAACCGGTGCTGAAGACCAAGGTCCGCAGCTGGCTGGTGCAGAAGCAGGAAGTGCTGGCCTTTGTGCAGGCGCGGCCAGCCGAAGGCGGAAACGGAGCGCTGGTGGTGCTGCTGCGTGCGACGTCGCCCCAGCAGAAATGACGATCAGGCGCCGTGTTTGTTCCGCATGAAATCAGCAGTTTTGAAGAACGACTCTTCGAGACGCTGTGCCAGAACCGGATCGACGATCACCTCGGCCATCGCCTGCTTCATGCAAGCCATCCACTGATCGCGTTCGGCGATGCCGATGGCGAACGGCAGATGCCGTGCCCGCAGGAACGGGTGGCCGAAACGATCGACGTAGTGAGCCGGGCCGCCCAACCAGCCGCACAGAAACCAGAAGAGCTTGTCGCGCGAGCTGTCCAGCGTGGTCGGGTGCAATGCGCGCAGGCCGGCGAACGCGGGCTCCAGGTCCATCAGGTCGTAGAAGCGGTCGGCGAGTGAGCGAACGGCGGCTTCGCCGCCGACCCATTCATATGCGGTTGCAGGGCGGGTCGAGTCGTTCATCGATTCAAGTTCAGCTCGGGTTCACGGACTGGCGAGTTTGGCTGCGATGGCCACGATGCCTTTGGCCGCTTCGCTGCCCGGCAAGGTTTCGAGCAGGAGCTGGCGGCGCTGCACGGCTTCGCGCACCGCCGTGTCGGTGGGAATCTCGCCGAGCAGTTCGAGCTTGACGGCCGCACTGCCTGCCGGCAAAGCCGGCGTGACGAAGCGGTCGATCACCTGCTGCAGCTGGCCGCGGATCACGCGGCCTTCGCCGCTGCGGCTGACCTGGTTGACCACCAGCGCGATGGCGCTGCGCTGCTGTTGCGTGGCCAGCACCTTGATGGTGGCGTAGGCATCGGTGAGCGAGGTGGGTTCGGGCGTGGCCACGACCAGCACCTCGGTCGCGAGCGAGACCGCGAACAGCACCACGTCGGAGATGCCGGCGCCGGTGTCGAGCAGGATGCGGTCGTAGCGCGGCGCCACCACCTCGATGATCTTCAGCAGCTGCTCGCGTATCTCGGCCGTGAGGCGCGAGTACTCGACCAGGCCCGAGCCCGCGAGCAGCACCGAGAAACCGCCCGGCGCGGGCAAGATGGCATCTTCGAGCGAGGCCTTGCCGGTGAATACGTCGTGCAGCGTGATCTTGGGGAAGAGGTTGAGCACCACGTCGAGGTTGGCCAGGCCCAGGTCGGCGTCGAGCACCAGCACGCGCTCGCCGCGGCGGGCCAATGCCGCCGCCAGATTGGCCGAGACAAAGGTCTTGCCCACACCGCCCTTGCCGCTGGTCACGGCGAGGATGCGGGCGCGCTTGGCAGGCGGCGACGCAGGTGAGTTGGTGGGGGCGCTCATGAATTCTCGGTATCGGGAAACTGCGAGATGGCGAACAACAGGCCCTTTTCTTCAGCGCTGACCAGCGAGACCGGCGGCATCTCGAGGCAGGCGAGGTTTCGGCCTTCGCTCTTGGCGCGGTAGAGCTGCTGGTCGGCACGCTCGATCCACAGCGGCGCCGATGAACGCACCCACTGCGGGGCAAAGGCGCCACCCAGGCTGATGGTGACCTTCAGAACCTCATTCAACCCGATCACGACCTCGCGATGCTCGACCTTGCGGCGGATGCGCTCGGCCACGGTCTGGCCGAAGGCCGGAGGGCAGTTGGGCAGGATGATGGCGAACTCTTCGCCACCGAAACGCGCCACAGTGTCCATCGGCCGCACGCATTCCATCAGGCACATCGCCACGGCCTGGATCACCAGGTCGCCGGCGGCATGGCCGTGGGTGTCGTTGACGAGCTTGAAGCGGTCGATGTCGACCATCAGCACCAGGGCCGGCTCACCGGCGCGCGCCACACGGTCGATCTCGCGGGCCAGCGCCACTTCGAAGTGGCGGCGATTGGCCAGGCCGGTCAGCGGGTCGCGGCTGGAAAGGTCGCAGAGCGCGTCGATCACGGCCTGCAGCCACACGGCCGAGCCCACGTCGTTCAAGTTGGGCAGCGCATGGCCCGACTGCGTCAGCAACTGCAAAGCCGCTCCCAGCTTGAGCTGTGAGGGTTCTGTGGATGCTGGGGGTTGCGACACGGCGTGAATTTGTTACAGCCCAGTCTATCGTGCCCACTTCGCCCAATCGCATCGATTTGAAACGTGAATACCCGCCATCTTGGGGTTTTGCCACGCCTCAAGCCCAGCAGACTTCAGACCGATAAACCCCGGAGAGCCCCTGCGCACAAGCGCCGGGCCATCCACAAGAACGACCCTGTCTGGAGCCTTCATGAGTGCAGCCGCATCCCCCGCCGAACTGTCCGCCCTGCGCAATGCAGTGGGCGCTGATCGTGGGGAACAGGAGTTCGGCTTCAGCACGGCCGACTTCGACCGCGTGCGCCAGCTGATCTATCAGCACGCCGGCATCAGCCTGCATGCGGGCAAGCAGGCGATGGTCTACAGCCGCCTGTCGCGCCGCCTGCGCGACATGGGGCAGCAATCGTTCGGCCAGTACCTGAAGTCGCTGGAAAGCGCCGCGGCCACCGACCCGGAATGGCAGGAGTTCGTGAACTGCCTGACCACCAACCTGACTTCGTTCTTCCGCGAAGAGCACCACTTCCAGGTGCTCGCCGCCGACCTGAAGGCGCGCACCAGCTCGGGCCTGCGCATCTGGTGCAACGCCGCCTCGACGGGCGAAGAGCCCTATTCGATCGCGATGACCTGCGCCGAAGCGCTGGGCTCCACCGGTTCGGTCAAGATCGTCGCCAGCGACATCGACACCAAGGTGTTGGCCACCGCCAGCCGCGCCGTCTACGGTGCCGATGCGCGCGGTCTCTCACCCGAGCGGCTGCGTGCGCACTTCTTGCGCGGCAAGGGCGCGAACAGCGGCTCGATCCGCGTGAAGCCCGAGCTGGCACGGTTGATCGAGTTCCGCACGCACAACCTGATGGAAACACGCTGGTCGCTGGGCGAGCCCTTCGACATCGTGTTCTGCCGCAACGTGATGATCTATTTCGACGCCCCCACGCAGCGCCGCGTGCTGGAGCGCATCCATGGCGTGATGAAGCCCAAGAGCTTGCTGTTCGTGGGCCACTCGGAGAACTTCACCGAGTCGAAAGACCTGTTCCGCTTGCGTGGCAAGACGGTCTACGAGCGGGTTTGAGCGCAGCCTCACTGTGCCGACACTCAAGCCGCGCCCATTCCATACCGATATCGGAACACCATGGCATTGATCTCATCCTTGAACCCTGCCGCCGGCTCGCGCCTTGAAAAGCTGAAGGCCCAGGCGCGCAAGCCGGGCGAGGCCTCGTTCTTCTTCTACGACGCGCACTTCAAGAACGATGCGGTGAAGATCCTGCCGGGCGAATACTTCGTGCACAACGAAGACATGCTGATCATGACCACGCTGGGCTCGTGCATCGCCGCCTGCCTGTACGACCGCAACGCCAAGGTCGGCGGCATGAACCACTTCATGCTGCCCGACGGCGCCGGCGACTCGGGCCGCTACGGCTCGTACGCGATGGAACTGCTGATCAACGAGATGATGAAGCGCGGCGCCTCGCGCATGACCATGGAAGCCAAGGTCTTCGGCGGCGGCCAGGTCGTGAGCGGCATGACCACGATGAACGTGGGCGAGCGCAACACCAACTTCGTGATGGACTATCTGAAGACCGAGCGCATTCCCGTGGTGTCGAAGGACGTGCTCGACGTCTACCCGCGCAAGGTCTGCTACCTGCCCGGCAGCGGCAAGGCGATGGTCAAGCGCCTCGCGCCGACGAATACCGATGCCCTGCTCGCACAAGACCGCGCAGCCGTGCAGAAGGCCGTGCCGGCAAGCACCGGCGGCGGCTCGGTGGACCTGTTCTGACGCAACGAGACATTGCGCACGAGAGAGACAACATGACAAAGACACGCGTGGTGGTGGTAGACGACTCGGCGCTGGTGCGCAGCCTGCTGACCGAGATCATCAATCGACAAGTCGACATGGAATGCGTCGGCGCCGCAGCCGACCCGCTGGTGGCGCGCGAGATGATCCGCAACCTCAACCCGGACGTGATCACGCTCGACATCGAGATGCCGCGCATGGACGGCATCGACTTCCTCGCCAAGCTGATGCGCCTGCGCCCGATGCCGGTGGTGATGGTGTCGACGCTGACGGAGCGCGGTGCCGACGTGACGCTGCGCGCGCTGGAACTGGGCGCCGTGGACTTCGTCGCCAAGCCGAAGATCGGTGTGGCCGACGGCCTGCGTTTGCTGGCTGAAGACATCACCGACAAGGTTCGCATCGCCGCGAAGGCGCACATTCGCAAGACGCATCACGTGCCTGCACCCGTGCCCGGCGCACCTGTCGCGGCCAAGCCCGCCCCGGTGGCCTCCATCGGTCGGCTGTCGACCGAGAAGATCATCTTCATTGGCGCCTCCACCGGCGGCACCGAAGCGACCAAGGAATTCCTGGTCAACCTGCCGCCCGATTCGCCGGCGGTGGTGATTACGCAGCACATGCCGCCCGGCTTCACCAAGAGCTATGCGGCGCGGCTGGACGGGCTTTGCAAGATCCGCGTGGCCGAAGCGCGCGACGGCGAGCGCATCCTGCCGGGCCATGCCTACATCGCTCCCGGCGGCTTCCACCTGAGCGTGGAACGCAGCGGCGCCAACTACATCGCCCGCGTGCAAGACGGTGAGCCGGTGAACCGACACAAGCCTTCAGTTGAGGTGCTGTTCAAGTCTGCCGCCCGTGTGGTCGGCCCCAACGCACTGGGCATCATGCTCACCGGCATGGGTGCCGACGGCGCCAAGGCCATGAAAGAATTGCGTGACGCCGGCAGCTACAACTACGTGCAGGACGAAGCCACCTGCGTGGTCTTCGGCATGCCGCGCGAGGCCATCAACGCGGGCGCGGCGCACGAAGTGCTTCCGCTCACGCAGATCGCGCCCAAGCTGATCGAGCGCTTGCGCAGCACCGCCGGGTTGTCGACCACCCGGGTCTGAACTGCCCCGGCTGATCAGCCGTGGAGCCACTGCCGCAGTGGCTCGTGGACACGCCGATCGCGTTCTTCCTGCCGCACCTCGGCCCGCGAAATCAACTGCTCGGGCGCGCCGATGTCGCGCAGCGTGTCAGCGCTCAGATCTGCCACCAGATCGAACGCGTGGGCTTCGCGTTCCGCTTCGAGGTGAGCGGCCCAGCGCGCGGCAATCGCTTGCCAAAGTCGTGCGATCGGGTTGACGGGGCGGTGCATCGCAACGCGTGATACACCGATGTCATCGCAGCAAAGTTGAGTGGTGTTCATCATGTAGCTCCGGTTTGTTTTCAGCATGCTGGTAAGCATAGGAGCCCAACAGCTGGGATGGAAACGCATAGTTCTGCACTGTTTGGTAAGTTATGCTTACCAGATGGCCAGACTCACACTGCAAGCCCTGCCCGCTTTCCGCGCCGTGGCGAAGGCGCAAAACCTGCGCGCCGCGGCCGAGACGCTCCACCTCACCCACAGTGCCGTGAGCCAACAGATCCGCGGGCTGGAAGAGCAGCTGGGCTTCAATCTCTTCGACCGCCGCGGCCGGCGCGTGGTGCTCAATGCGGCGGGCGAAGCGCTGCTGCGCAGCGTGGAGCCGGCTCTGGCACAGCTCGACGACGGTGTGCAGGCGGCAGCAGCTGCAGCCAGCGGTGCAGCGCAACGGTTGCGCGTGACCATGCTGCCGTCGTTCGCCAACCGCTGGCTGCTGCCACGCATGGGGCGATGGCGAGAACGCCACCCAGAGCTCGCGATCGAGATCGACGCCACACCGCAGATCGTTGATCTGCAGCGCCAAGGGTTTCATGCAGCGCTGCGCCAGGGCATCGGCCCCTGGCCTGGCCTGGCATCCGAGCGGCTGTTCGACAAGCCGATGCCCTTCGTCGTGGTGGGTTCGCCGACTGCGGCGCGACAACTTCTCGGCGCTCAACCTGAAGCACTGGCGCGCGAGCCGCTGCTGGGCGACAGCGACGTGTGGGAGGCATGGTTCTCGGCCGCGGGCTTGCGAACCCGTGTGGTCCCGGTGGCCAGCTTCAACGACGCCGGCCTGATGCTGCAGGCCGCCGAACAGAACCTGGGGCTGGCCGTGTCACGCGAACTGCTCGCAGCCGACGCGCTCTCGGACGGGCGGCTGGTTCAACTGTCGCCGCTCACCATCAACTTCGAGGCTGCATACGCCTACCACCTGGTCTACCCGCCCGCCTTGCGCGACTGGCCACCGCTGGATGCCCTGCGCCAGTGGCTGCGCGACGAGCTGGAGGCGTCGATGCATGCGCTGCACCCGCCGGCGAAAAAAATTAGGGCAAGAACAAAGCCTGCAGGTCGCTGAGGAAGTCGAAACCGCGGGGCGTGGGCTGGGCCCATTGCAAATCGCGCGTGAGCCAGCCCTTGGCTTCGGCCTCGTCCAGCGCTCGCCGCAGTACGGTCAAGGGCAGGCCGGTGCGTTCGGTGAAGCGGGCAAGTTCGAAGCCTTCCTTCAGGCGCAGCGCGTTCAACATGAACTCGAAGGGCAGTTGGTCGCGCGGCACTTCTTCGTCTTGCGTGATCGCCGCGCCGGCCAGCGCCTGGTCCATGTACTTTGCGGGGTCGCGATAGCGCGTCTGCCGCACAACTCGATGCGGGAAACTGAGCTTGCTGTGCGCGCCGGCACCGATGCCGAGGTAGTCGCCGAACTGCCAGTAGTTGAGGTTGTGCACGCAACGGTGGCCGGGGCGGGCAAAGGCTGAGACCTCGTAGCGCTCGAGTCCCGACACTGCGGCCTGCTCGGTGATGATGTCCAGCATGTCGAAGGCTGTGTCGTCGTCGGGCACCTGCGGAGGGTGTTTGGCGAAGAAGGTGTTGGCCTCGATCGTCAGGTGGTAGATCGACAGGTGCGGCGGCGAGTACGACAGCGCTTGCCGCAGGTCGGCCCGCAGCTCATCGGGCGTTTGCCCGGGCAAGGCGTACATCAGGTCGATGTTGAAGGTGTCGAAGGCGTCGCGCGCTTCTTCCACCGCGGCCATGGCCTGCGCGGCATCGTGCACGCGGCCGATGGCCTTGAGTTTCTCGTCGTTGAAACTTTGCACACCGACTGACAGGCGCGTGACACCCGCGGCGCGGTAGCCGCGAAAACGGTCGCGCTCGAAGGTTCCGGGGTTGGCCTCGAGCGTGATCTCGCAGCCCGGCTCCAAAGGCAGGCGTGCGCGGATGTCGGTGATCAGTTGGTCGATGCTGGCGGGAGAGAACAGGCTGGGCGTGCCACCGCCGATGAAGATGCTGTGCACACGGCGGCCCCAGATGAAGGGCAGCGCAGCTTCAAGGTCGGCGCGCAGGGCCTCGAGGTACCTGGCCTCTGGGACGCCATCACGCTGCTCGTGGGAATTGAAGTCGCAGTACGGGCACTTCTTCAGACACCAGGGCAGATGAACGTAGAGCGACAGCGGCGGCATCGCAATCAGGTTGAGCACACCCGGCCGCATGTAGCGTGAAAGCAGATCGGCGGCATTCTCGACCCCCGCCGCTGCAACGATGGGGAGGTTAGCCAAGGCGCCAGACCTCGCGCATCAGCGCCAGCATCTGGCGCGATGCAATGGCGCGGTGGCTGTGAAGGTTTTTGCAGTCGGCACTCAGTTCGGCCACCGTCTGCCCGAGCGACGGGATGAACAGCAACGGGTCGTAGCCGAATCCGCTCTCGCCGCGCAGTTCGCGCAGGACTTCGCCCTCCCAGCGGCCGAAGGCGATGAGCGGCTCGGGGTCGTCGGCCGAGCGCACGGCGACGAGTGCGCTGACGAAACGGCCCCTGCGATCGGCGACGTCGGCCATGTTCTCCAGCAGCACGCGGTTGTTCGCGTCGTCGCTCTTGGGCCGATTGAACAGCGTGGCGTAGCGCGCCGACAGAACACCCGGCGCGCCGCCCAACGCATCGACGCACAGGCCCGAATCGTCGGCAATGGCCGCGGCCTTGGCATGCTGCGCCGCGTGCCGCGCCTTGGTCAGCGCGTTTTCGACGAAGGTGACGTAAGGCTCTTCCGCTTCAGAGATGCCGAGGCTGCCTTGCGTCACCAGTTCCAGGCCGAGCGGCGAGAAGAGAGCCTGCAGCTCGACGAGCTTCTTGGCGTTGTTCGACGCCAGCACCAGACGCATAGAGTCAGGCTGCCAATGCGGCGCGCTGTGCAGCTACCAGTTCGCGGATGCCCTTGTCGGCCAGGCCCAGCAGCGCGTCCATCTCGGCACGCGAGAAGGCGGCGCCCTCGGCCGTGCCCTGCACCTCCACGAAGCCACCGGCCTCGGTCATCACCACATTCATGTCGGTATCGCAGGCCGAGTCTTCGACGTATTCGAGATCAAGCAAGGGCGTGCCTTCGACCACGCCCACCGAAATGGCGGCAATGGCTTCGCGGATGGGCGAGTCGACGATCAGCCCCTGCTTCTGCAGCCAGCGCACAGCGTCGACCGCTGCCACATAACAGCCGGTGATGGCCGCAGTGCGAGTGCCGCCATCGGCCTGGATCACGTCGCAGTCGAGGTGAATCGTGCGCTCGCCCAGCTTCTTGAGGTCGAACACGCAGCGCAGGGAACGGCCGATCAGGCGCTGAATCTCTTGCGTACGGCCGCTCTGCTTGCCGCGTGCTGCCTCGCGGTCGCCGCGGGTGTGCGTTGCGCGCGGCAGCATGCCGTACTCAGCCGTTACCCAGCCTTCGCCGCTGCCGCGTTTGTGCGGCGGCACGCGCTCTTCGACCGATGCAGTGCACAGCACCTTGGTCTCGCCGAAGGCGATCAGCACCGAACCTTCGGCGTACTTGGTGTAGTGGCGGGTGATGGTGACCGGGCGCAGTGCGTCCGCGGCCCGGGCTTGGGTGCGTTGGAATGTCATGGGGCGTATTGTCCACGCTCCGCATTCGGCCCGAGGGGCCTGGGCTTCTAGGACTTCTTTTGTGACGAGCGCCGAATGGCCTCGTTGATCTCGCGGATCGAGCGCTCGATTTCAGCTTCGTCGAGCTCGTCCGGAGGGTCCTGGCCGAGCACGCTCGCCTGGATGGTGGACGCAAACACCTCTTCGCCCAGGGTCTGGGTGGAAATGGCGCTCTGGCTGTCGCGGTCTTCGGCCGATTCCCACTCCACGGCCAGTACCGACACGTTGTCGCTCTTGGCGCCGCCGTTGCGCAGCGCCTGCTCGACGAGCTCGGGCACGGCATCGGCAATGGTGTTCTTGGCCAGCTGGTCGGTGATCTCGGCGTCCGTCACCGTGCCCCATAAGCCGTCGGAACACAGCAGCAGGCGGTCGCCGCTTTGCAGCACCAGCGGACCGACCGTATCGACCACCGGCTTGCCCGGGCTGCCCAGGCAGGTGAACAGCACGTTGCGGTTGAAGCGCTCGCCCATGGGCACGACGTGGCTCATGGTTTCTTGCAGCTCTGAATACGAGTGGTCGCGTGTGCGGGCCACCAGCTTTTCGCCACGGACCAGGTACAGCCGCGAGTCGCCGCAGTGCGCCCAATAGGCGTTGTTGCCCTGCAGTACGCAGGCCACGATGGTCGTGCGCGGCGTGTCGATCAGGGCTTTTTGCGTGGCGTAGCGCAGCAGCTGGTGGTGGCCGGCGATGATCGCTTCGTGCAGGAAGCGCATCGGCTCCTTCAGCGTGGGCTTGGCATCGCGCTGGAACATGGCCGCCAACGTCTGCAAGGCGAGCTGCGAAGCCACTTCGCCTTCCGGGTGGCCGCCCATGCCATCGGCCAGGGCGAACAAACCCGAATCACGCGTGTAGCAATAGCCCATGCGGTCTTCGTTTTTCTCGCGGCCGCCTTTTCGGCTGACCTGATAGACCGTGAATTGCATGTCGTTGCTTACGCCTTCGCGCCCGTGGTCAGGTTTTCAAGCTGCAGCTTCAAGCGTTCACTGAAGCTCAACTTGGTATAGCGGCGCTCGGTCTCGCGCGCCAGCTCTTTTTGCAGCGAGAACACGCTTTGTGGGCGCGAAAGGGGATCGAGTGACATGCACCACTCGGTGACTTCGATCAGGTTGTCGGAGTACACATTGCGCAGCCTCGAGAGCGACAGCGCGAGGCGGTCTTTCTCGATGCGCTGCGGCGCGTCGTTGGGCGGGTAGCCCTGCATGCAGGCGTAGATGCAGGCACCCACGGCGTAGATATCGGTCCAGGGGCCGAGCGTGCCGTCGCGGCGGTACATCTCGGGCGCGGCGAAGCCGGGCGTGTACATCGGGCGGATGAAGTTGCCTTCCTTGCTCAGCACTTCGCGCGCGGCGCCGAAGTCGAGCAAGACCGCCTTGTTCTCGTTGGTGATGAAGATGTTGGCGGGCTTGATATCCAGGTGGAGCATCTTGTGCTGATGCACGATGCGCAAGCCGCGCAAGATCTCGTCGAACAACGAGCGGATGGTCGATTCGCGGAACACCTTGTCACGCTTGAGGTCGCGCGCGGTGACGATGAAATCTTGCAAGGTGTCGCCTTGCAGGTAATTCATCACCATGTAGACGGTGTCGTTCTCGCGGAAGAAATTCAGCACCGAAACCACGCTCGGGTGCGAAATCTGCGCGAGGTTGCGGCCTTCTTCGAAGAAGCTCTTCAGGCCCAGGCGATACAGCGGCTGCTTCTCGGGCTTGACGCGCGGCATCAACTCGCCGGGAGCCCGCTCAGCCAGCGAGGAAGGCAGGTATTCCTTCACTGCCACCAGGTGGCGATCGGAGTCTTCGGCCAGATAGACCACGCCGAAGCCGCCGGCTGCCAGTTTCTTGATGATCTGGTACCCGCCAACCACGGTGCCGGATGGCAAGGGGGCAGGTTTCGGCTTTGACATAATCCGATTTTGCAATGCGATAAGTTGAATGCCAGTCTACAGCATGACCGGGTATGCAAGCGCCACCGCCGGGGCGCAATCTGCGACAGAAAGCACAGGCGCCACCGAGGCTGCAGCCACACGGCCAAGCACTTCGGCAAGCGCCAGCGTGACGGTTGAATTGCGGTCCGTCAATGGGCGCTTTCTCGACTTGGGGTTTCGCCTGCCCGACGAGTTCCGCTCTCTGGAGCCCGCGCTGCGCGACTTGCTGACCGGCGCCTTTCGCCGCGGCAAGATCGAGCTGCGGCTGAACACCAAGACCGAGGCCGACACCGCCTGGCCCAATCCGCAGCCGGAGCAGATGAACCGGTTGTCTCGGCTGGAAAGCACGATCCAGGGCTGGTTGCCGAAGGCACAACCCCTGTCTGTCCACGAGGTGATGCAATGGTGCAAGGGCGGCACGCCTGCCGAGCGGCTCGACGAAGTCGCGCTGGACGCCGCCAAGCGCTGCGTCGCCGGCTTGGCTGAAGCCCGGGCCCGTGAAGGCGAAAAGCTCGTGGCCGTACTGATGGAACGCGTGACTCGCCTGCGCGAACTGGCCGCCCAGGCCGAACCGCTGGTGCCTGCCGTCGTGCAGCGCCTGCAGCAACGCTTTCTGGAACGCTGGCAAGAGGCGCTGGTCGCCACCGGCGCAGCGCAAAGCATCTCGCGCGAAGCGCTGCAGGAACGCGCGCTCAACGAGGCCGCCGCCTACTCCATTCGCATCGATGTGGCCGAAGAACTGGCCCGACTGCGCGCCCACACCGAGGAAATCGCCCGCCTACTGAAGGCGGGTGGCGAGGTCGGCAAGCGGCTCGATTTCCTGATCCAAGAGCTGCTGCGTGAAGCCAACACCTTGGGCTCCAAGTCGTCAACGCTGGAGCTGACGAACATCTCGGTGGAAATGAAAGTCCTGATCGAACAACTGCGCGAGCAGGTCCAGAATCTCGAATGATGGACTACCCCGGCAATCTTTTCGTGGTGGCCGCCCCCAGCGGAGCGGGCAAATCGAGCCTCGTGAATGCCCTGCTGCAGATGGATTCGCACTTGGTCGTATCCATCTCGCATACCACCCGCAAACCGCGCGGCCAGGAGCAGGACGGCCGCGAGTACTTCTTCATCGACGAACCCGAATTCCGCCAGAAGATCGCAGATGGTGCCTTCTTCGAGTGGGCCGAGGTGCATGACAACCTCTACGGCACCTCACGCGCCGCCGTCGAAGCACTCATCACCGGTGGCCAGGACGTGGTGCTCGAAATCGACTGGCAGGGCGCGCTGCAGATCAAGGAACTGTTTCCCAACGCCATCTTGATCTTCATCCTGCCGCCCAGTTGGGACGAACTGGCCCAGCGGTTGAACCGCCGTGGCGAAGACCACCCGGAGGTGATTGCCCAGCGCCTGACCAACGCACGCATCGAGGTGGCCCAAGCCCAGCATTTCGACTTCGTTATAATCAACGCTCTGTTTGAAACGGCGCTGTTCGACCTGAAAGCGATCGTTCATTCGCAGCGACTCAAATACGCTGCCCTGCGAAGAAGCAAACCTGCTGTCTTTGCGGCCCTGAATCTCAGTTAGCGCCCCTCAGCTAGATCCTCACCGGAGTACCTCCATGGCCCGCATCACCGTCGAAGACTGTCTCGTCAAGATCCCGAACCGCTTCCAACTGGTGCTCGCAGCCACCTACCGTGCCCGCATGCTGAGCCAGGGCCACGCCCCCAAGATCGAAACCAAGAACAAGCCCGGCGTGACCGCGCTGCGCGAAATCGCCGCTGGCGAAGTCGGCATTGAAATGCTGCGCAAGGTGCCGCTCTGATCGGCCCTTCTGCCAACTAATTCCAAACGGCCCCAAGCGGGCCGTTTGCTTTTGGCAAGCCCTAATCCCGTATTTTCCGATCCGCGATAAATTCGAGGCATGGCTGGCCCCATCTCCACCTGGATTCGCGACGCTGCAACCGGCGTGGGCCGGCGTGTGCGTGAGCCCGCGGTGCCAGCCGCCACCAGCGACGCCGCAGCCGCCTCGTTCGCCACGCTGACGCGCAAGCTCGACTACCTCGAAGCCTCGGACATCAAGCGCGTGCGCGAGGCCTACCGCTTTGCCGACGAGGCCCACCTGGGCCAGTTCCGCGCCAGCGGCGAGCCGTACATCACCCACCCCATCGCCGTGGCCGGGCTGTGCGCCGACTGGAAGCTCGATGCGCAAGCCATCATGGCCGCGCTGATGCACGACGCGATGGAAGACTGCGGCGTTACCAAGGTCGAGCTGATCGAACGCTTCGGCACCGCCACCGCCGACCTGGTCGACGGCCTCACCAAGCTCGACAAGCTGCAGTTCTCGACCAAGGAAGAGTCGCAGGCCGAGTCTTTTCGCAAGATGCTGCTGGCGATGGCGCGTGATGTGCGTGTGATCCTCATCAAGCTGGCCGACCGACTGCACAACATGCGCACGATGGAAGCCATGGCCGCTCCGAAGCGCATCCGCATCGCCCGCGAGACGCTCGAGATCTACGCCCCCATCGCCCACCGCCTGGGCCTGAACCAGACCTACCGCGAGCTGCAGGAACTGTCGTTCCAGCACTTGCGCCAATGGCGCCATGCCGCGCTGTCGAAAGCCGTGCTGCGCGCACGCGGCTATCGCCGCGACATCGTTGACCGCATTCAGCGCGAAGTCGAAAAGGCCTTCACCGACGCCCGCCAGAAGGTGCAGGTTTACGGCCGCGAGAAAACGCTCTATTCGATCTACACCAAGATGCGCGAGAAGCACCTGAGCTTTGCGCAGGTGAACGACATCTTCGGCTTCCGCATCGTCGTGAACACCTTGTCCGAGTGCTACCTCGCGCTCGGCGTGCTGCACCAGCTCTATAAGCCGCTGCCGGGCCGCTTCAAGGACTACATCGCGATCCCCAAGGCCAACGGCTACCAGTCGCTGCACACCACGCTGGTGAGCCCGCTGGGCACGGCGGTCGAATTCCAGATCCGCACCGAGCCCATGCACGCGGTGGCCGAAAAAGGCATCGCCGCGCATTGGATGTACAAGATCGGTGGCTCCGGCCAGCCGCAAGATGCGCAACGCCTGGGCGCGCTGTGGCTGCAATCGCTGATCGACATCCAGGACGAAACGCGCGACGCCAGCGAGTTCCTGGAGCACGTGAAGATCGACCTCTTCCCCGATGCGGTCTACGTGTTCACGCCCAAGTCGAAGATCATGGCCCTGCCGCGCGGCGCCACGCCGGTGGACTTCGCCTACGCCATTCACTCCGACGTCGGCGACCACTGCGTCGCCGCCAAGGTGAACGGCGACCCGGTGGCCTTGCGCACCGAGCTGCGCAGCGGCGACGTGGTCGAGGTGGTCACCGCACCCGGCGCGCGGCCCAATCCGGGCTGGCTCAACTTCGTGCGCACCGGCCGAGCCCGCTCGAAGATCCGCCACTACCTGAAGAACATGGAGCAGGAAGAGTCGCAGCAGCTCGGCGAAAAGCTGCTGGCTCAGGCGCTGCGTGCCGAAGGCCTCGCCATGCCCTCCAGCGACCCGACCGATGCGCCCGCCGTCGCGCTGTGGCAATCACTCACCAAGTGGAGCGGCAACCGCACCCGCGCCGACCTGCTGACCGACATCGGCCTCGGCCGCAAGATCGCCATCATCGTGGCCAAGCGCCTGGCGCAGCTGATGCTCGAGCGAGGCGCCAAACCCGATGCGCTCACGCTCACCATGGGCCGTTATGCCACCGAAGACGACGCCACGCCGACGCAAGGCCTGGTGGTGATCGACGGCACCGAAGGCGCCTCGGTACAAATGGCCCCGTGCTGCCGACCCATCCCCGGCGACGACATCGTGGGCTACCTCGGCCGCGGCGAAGGCCTGCTGGTGCACACCGCCGAGTGCAGCATCGGCAAACGCCTGTTCGAACGCGACAGCGAGCGCTGGATCACGGTCGAATGGTCCGAAGAACCCACGCGCCCATTCGAAACCGGGGTCAACCTGCTACTGAACAACGGCAAGGGCGTGCTGGCACAAGTGGCCTCGGCCGTGAGTGCCGCCGAGGCCGACATCACCCACATCGACATGGACGATGAACCGGCGTCAGAAACCACCGAGCTGCGGCTGCTGATCAGCGTGCGCGACCGGCTGCACCTCGCCGATGTGATGCGCACCCTGCGCCGAGCTCCCTCGGTACTGAAAGTACTTCGCGTCAAGCCTTGATCAGTGCTTGGCGGGGTAGTTGACCTCGACCACTTCCAGCCGTTCATGCCCACCGGGCGTCATCAACGACACCTCATCGCCCACGCGCGACTTCAGCAAGGCCCGCGCAATCGGCGACACCCAGCTCACCTCGCCGTTCAGGTTGTCGACCTCGTCGACGCCTTTGATGGTCACGGTGCGCTCTTCGCCTTTTGCGTTCTCGTAGGTCACCGTCGCGCCGAAGAAGACCTGGTCGCTTCCATGGTGCACCGACGGGTCGGCCACCTCGGCGATGTCGAGGCGCTTGGTCAGAAAGCGGATGCGACGGTCGATCTCTCGCAGGCGCTTCTTGCCGTAGAGGTAGTCGCCGTTTTCCGAGCGGTCGCCGTTCTTGGCAGCCCAGGAAACCACTTCCACCACCTTGGGCCGCTCCACGTCGAGCAAGGTCATCAGCTCTTCGCGCAGCCGCTTGTAGCCTTCGGGCGTCAGGTAGTTGCGGGTGCCGGGCGGCAGCGCGGGCGCGGCAACGCCTTCGTCATCCTCGTCGTCGCCTTCGGGTTCCTTGGTGAAAGCCTTGTTCATGCCCGCTGTATAGCACCGCCGCCAGCAATCTCCTCGGCGTAGTGGCAAGCCACTTCTCGCCCATCGACCATGCGCAGCTCGGGCACCTCTTCGCTGCAGCGAGCCTGGGCATAGGGGCAGCGCTTGTGGAAGCTGCAGCCCGACGGCGGGTTGAGCGGCGAAGGCAGTTCACCGACGATGCGAATCTTGTTGGCACGACGCACCGGGTCGATGCTCGGCGTGGCCGACAACAGCGCACGGGTGTACGGGTGCAGCGGCTGGGCGAACAGCGTGGCCTTGGGCGCGAACTCGACCACGCGCCCGAGGTACATCACCATCACCCGCTCGGCGATGTGCTCCACCACACTCAGGTTGTGCGAGATGAACACGTACGCGATCTGCGTGCGCTCCTGGATGTCCATGAACAGGTTCAGGATCTGCGCCTGGATGGACACATCGAGCGCCGAGGTCGGCTCGTCGGCCACCAGCAGGCCGGGCTGCAGCATCATCGCGCGCGCGATCGCGATGCGCTGGCGCTGGCCGCCCGAGAACATGTGCGGGTAGCGCTGAGCGTGCTCCGGCCGCAAGCCCACCTGCGACAACATGGCGGCGATGCGCTCGCGGCGCTCGGCCGCCGTCAACTTCGTATTGAGCAGCAGCGGCTCGTCGAGCATCTGCGCGATGCGCTTACGCGGGTTCAGCGAGGCATAGGGGTTCTGGAACACCATCTGCACCCGTTGGCGCAGCGCGCGAATTTGCGATGCGCTGGCCGTCGCGGCATCGGTGCCGTCGAGGTTCAGGTGACCGCCCGTGGGCTTCTCGATCAGCGTCAGCGCGCGGGCGAGTGTCGACTTGCCGCAGCCCGATTCGCCCACCACCGCCAGCGTCTGGCCTTTCGACAGCGAAAAGCTCACGCCGTTGAGTGCCTTCACGGTGGCCGGTGGCTTGAAGACGCCGCGCGAAACCTGATAGTGGCGCGACAGGTTCTTCGCGTCCAGCAGGAGAGCAGGTGCAATGGCGGTCATGGGCTGGTGTGAAGCGGAAAGAGACAACGCGCCTGGCTGCCATCAGGCTGGGGCAGCAGGCCGGGGTGCGTGACACGGCAGCTGTCTTGCACATACGGGCAGCGCGGCGACAGCAGGCAGGCCTTGGGCCGCTCGTGCATGCCCGGCACCACGCCGGCCAGCGTGGGCAGGCGCCGAGCGCCGCGGCTGTGTTCGGGAATGGACGCGAGCAGTGCCTCGGTATAAGGGTGGTGCGGTCTGTCGAACAAGGCCGGCACGGTTTGCACCTCCACCACCTCGCTCGCATACATCACTGCGATGCGCTTGGCATGCTCGGCCAACAGCGCCAGGTCGTGGGTGATCAGGATCAGCGCCATGTCCTGCTTGCGCTGCAGCGCCACCAGCAGGTCGAGCACCTGAGCCTGGATGGTCACGTCGAGCGCGGTGGTGGGCTCATCGGCGATCAGCAGCTTGGGTGCGCAGGCCAGCGCCATGGCGATCATCACGCGCTGGCTCATGCCGCCCGACAGCTGGTGCGGGTAGGCGGTGAGACGCGATTCGGCATCGGGAATCTCGACCAGCTTCAGCAGCTCGAGCGCGCGGTCGCGAAGCGCGTTCTTGTTGCCCTTCTGATGCACCTTCAGCGTCTCGATGATCTGGAAGCCCACGGTGTAGCTGGGGTTCAGGCTGCTCATCGGGTCTTGGAAGATCATCGCCATGTCGCGGCCGACGATGGCGCGGCGTTCGCGCGGCGACAAGGCCAGAAGGTCATGGCCGTCGAAGCGCAACAGATCGGCTGTCACGCGCCCCGGGGCTTCGACCAGGCCCATCAGCGCCAGCATGCTGACGCTCTTGCCAGAACCCGATTCGCCAACGACACCCAGCAACTCGCCGCGGTCCAGCGTCATGTCGACACCTTGCACGGCCGCGAACGGGCGCTCCTTCGAGCCGAACTCCACCGTCAGGTTGCGTATCTCCAGAAGGTGGCTCATGACAGCTTCTTCATCCGCGGGTCGAGCGCGTCACGCAAGCCATCGCCCATCAGGTTGATCGACAGCACCGTGACCAGGATCGCGAGGCCGGGGAAGGTCACGACCCAGTTGGCGCGCTCGATGTAGTCGCGCGCCGAAGCGAGCATCGTTCCCCATTCCGGCGTGGGCGGCTGCGCGCCCAGGCCCAGGAAGCCCAGCGCCGCCGCGGTCAATATGGCGTCGGAGAACCCGAGCGTGGCCGTCACGATCACCGGTGCCATGCAGTTGGGCAGCACGGTGTTGAACATCAACCGGAAGGTACCGGCCCCAGCCAGGCGCGAGGCGACCACGTAGTCCTTGGTCAACTCCGACATCGACGACGCGCGAACCAGCCGCACGTAACTCGGCACCACCACGATGGCGATCGCGAGCATGGTGTTCAGCAGCCCAGGCCCGAGCACCGCCACCACCGCGATGGCGAGCAGCAGGCTGGGCAGCGCGAGCATCACGTCCATCAACCGCAGGATGGCCACACCAATGCGCGGGAAGAAGGCGGCCGTCAAACCCAGCGCCATGCCGGGCAGCATGGACAGCAGCACCGCCACGAAGCCGATCAGCAGCGACAAGCGCGCACCGAACAACAGACGCGAGAGCACGTCGCGCCCGATGTCGTCGGTGCCCAGGATGAACTTGCTGCTGCCGCCTTCAGCCCACATCGGCGGCGTGAGCAGCGCGTCGCGGTACTGCTCGATGGCGTCGTGCGGCGCGATCAGGTTGGCGAGCAGCGCACACAAGATGACGAAGACGAACACGAACAGGCCCGCCACCGCGCCCTTGTTGGTGGCAAAGCTGCGCCAGAAGTCGCCCAGCGACGACGCTGGCGGCGCACCCGCGGCAGAAGATTCTTCGGTAGAGAGAACTGCACTCATGTCACATCACTCATTTCGCATGCCGGATGCGCGGGTTCACCACCGCATACATCAGGTCCACCAGAAGATTGACCACGATCACCAGCGTCGCGGTGATGAGGATGCCGCCTTGCACGACCGGGTAATCGCGCCGGCTGATGGCGTCGATCAGCCACTTGCCGATGCCCGGCCACGAGAAGATGGTTTCGGTGAGCACCGCACCACCAAGCAAGGTACCAACCAGCAAACCGATCACGGTGATCACCGGCACCAGCGCGTTGCGCAGCGCATGCACGAACACCACGCGTGCCGGAGACAAACCCTTGGCCTTGGCCGTGCGCACATAGTCTTCGCGCAACACCTCGAGCATCGACGAGCGCGTCATGCGCGCAATCACCGCCAAGGGCACCGTGCCGAGCACGATCGCCGGCAGCACCAGGTGCGACAGCGCCGACCTGAAAGCGCCCTCTTCACCCGACAGCCAGGCATCGATCAGCATGAAACCGGTGCGCGGCGCGATGTCGAACTCGAGCGCCATGCGGCCCGACACCGGCAGCGCCCAGGCCGGCGCCCACTCGCGCATGTTGACCGAGCAAAACATGATGAGCAGCAGACCCCACCAGAAGATGGGCATCGAGAAGCCGGTGAGCGACAAACCCATCACGCCGTGGTCGAGCACCGAGCCACGCTTGATGGCCGCCAGCACGCCCGCGAGCAGACCTACCACCGTGGCCATGAAGAGCGCACAGATCGACAACTCGACTGTGGCCGGGAAGAGCTTCAGGAACTCGCTCCACACCGCCTCGTGGGTCACGAACGACTCGCCCAGATCGAGGTGCATCGACTTCCACAGGTAGCTCGCGTACTGCTCCCACAGCGGCCGGTCCAGGCCCAGGCGGTGCAGCACCTCGGCGTGGAAGGCCGGGTCGAGGCGACGCTCGCCCGCCATCACCTGCACCGGGTCGCCGGGGATCAGGTGAATGAGCGAGAACGCCAGCAGCGTGATGCCGATGAAGGTGGGGATGACGAGCGCCAGGCGGCGAAGAATGAAGCCAATCATGTCAGTCCACCTGTGCAGCGCGGAAATCGCTGCCGCCGAAGGGCGTGACCACGAAGCCGCGCACGCGCTTGTTAACGCCGTGCACGTCGAGTTTGTTCGCCAAGGTGATCAGCCCGGTATCGGCAAACAGCAGCCGCTGCGCTTTGACGTAGATCTCGCTGCGCTTCTTCAGGTCGGGGGTGGCACGCGCGGCGGCCAGCAGTTCGTCGAAGGCCTTGTTGCACCACTGCGACTTGTTGCCTCCGCCCTCGGCTGCGGCGCAGCTCAGGTTGGGTGTGAAGAAGTTGTCGGGATCGCCGTTGTCGCTGAACCAGCTCAGCAGCGCCAAGTCGTGCTCGCCCTTGCCGGTGCGCTTGTAGAGCTCGCCCAACTCCATCAACTGAACACGCACCTTCACGCCGATGCGTGCCCAGTCGCCTTGCAGCAGCTCAGTGCCGCGTTTGATGTCGCTGGTGCGCGCGGTGGCGAACAGCGTCAACTCGCTGCCGTCATAGCCCGCGGCCTTGACGAGTTGCTTGGCACGCTCGATGTCTTGCGTGGTCTTCGGCGTGGCATCGTGGCTCCAGATGCTCGGTGGCAAGAAGCTGCCTGCGGGCACGGCTTCACCGCCATAGACCGATTGCACGAAGGTCGCCCGATCGATGGCGATGGACAGCGCTTCACGGAAGCGCTTGTCCGACAGGAAGCGGTGCTTGCTGTTGGGAGCCAGGTAGCTGGTGGTCAGGGGCTTGCTGCGCAGCAGGCCGACGCGCGCGTCGCCATCGAAGGCTTGGGCGTTGTCGCCGCCCACCACGCTCACCAAACATTCGCCGGCCTTCAGGCGCTGAATGCGCACGCTCGGGTCGGGTGTGATCGCGAAGATCAGGTCGACCTTGGGCGGCATGTTCCAGTAGGCCGTGTTGGCCGCATAGCGGATGACCGCGTCCTTCTGGTAGCTCTTGAACACGAACGGCCCGGTGCCGATCGGCTGCGTGTTGATCTGCTCCAGCTTGCCAGCCTTCAGCAGCTGATCTGCGTACTCGGCCGAGTAGATCGACGCGATGGCCGCCATCGTCAGGTCGGCGACGAAGGGCGATTCGGGCTTGGTCAGCGTGATGCGAACCGTCTGGTCATCGACCTTGCTCACCGACTTGATGAGCTCCGGCATGCTCATGCCGGCCCAGTACGGGTAGCCGTTCTTCGCCACACCATGTGCGGGGTGGTTCTTGTCGTTGATGCGGTTCAGCGACCACAGCACGTCGTCGGCGTTGAAGTCGCGCGTGGGCTTGAACCAGGGCGTGGTGTGGAACTTCACGCCCTTGCGCAAATGCAGTGTGTAGACCGTGCCATCGGCGCTGATGTCCCAGCGCTCGGCCAGGCCGGGCTCCACGGTGGTGGTGCCGAGCTTCATCTGCAGCAGGGTGTCGTAGAGGGGAATGCCGGACGCGTCGTTGGTGATCACCGTTTCGTACTGCACCACATCGAAGCCTTCGGGCGCGCCGTCGGAACAGAAAGTGACCGTGCCGGCCGCCTGCGCCACGCACAGCGTGCAGGAGATCGTGCTCGCGACCAGCCAGCGCTTCAATGCCAGTGCGCTCATTTGACGCTCACCGCACGAAAGTCGTTGTGCGTGAATGGGTTGGGCACGAAGCCTTCGACGCGCTTGTTCAGCGCGGTCATGAGCACCGGGTACACCGTCGGGATCGCAGCCACTTCGTCGTACACCAGCTTCTGCGCCTTGACGTAGAGCTCGGTGCGCTTCTTCGGGTCGACCGTCTTGCGTGCGGTGTCGATCAGGTCGTCGAATTCCTTGTTGCACCACTGGCTCTTGTTGCCACCGCCCACCACGGCCGCGCAGGTCAGGTTGGGCGTGAGGAAGTTGTCGGGGTCGCCGTTGTCGCCGGCCCAGCTGAGGAAGGTGATGTCGTGGTCGCCCTTGCCGGTGCGCTTGAGCAGCTCACCCCATTCGATCATCTGCACCCGCACCTTGATGCCGACGCGCGCCCAGTCGGACTGCATCAGCTCGGCCGCGCGCTTGCCGTCGATGGAGCCGCCGATGCGCGTGAACAGCGCGAGCTCGGTGCCGTCGTAACCCACGGCCTTGACGAGCTGCTTGGCCTTCTCGGGATCGAAGCGGTTGACCAGCGTCTTGTCGTAGCTCCACATCGGCGGCGGCAGGAAGCTCGCCGCCGGCGTGGCGTTGCCGCCGTACACCGCGGCCGTGTAGGTCTTCTTGTCGAGCGCGAGCCACAGCGCTTCGCGGAAACGCTTGTCGCTCAGAAACTTATGCTTGGTGTTGGGTGCGATGTAGGCCATGAGCAGCGGGTTGTTGCGCACGATCTTCACGTTGGGGTCGTTGTCGAAGGTGCCCACCGTCTCCGGCTTCATGTTCGTGCCGACAAGGCACTCGCCCGCCTTCAGGCGCTGGATGCGCACATTGGGGTCGAGCGTGATGGCGAAGATCAGGTTGTCGACCTTGGGTGCGCCGCCCCAGTACGCCGTGTTCGCCGAGTAGCGAATGATGGCGTCCTTCTGGTAGCTCTTGAAGACGAAGGGGCCGGTGCCGATGGGCTGCGTGTTGAGCTGGTCGAACTTGCCGCTCTTTTGCAGCTGCTCGCCGTATTCGGCGGAGAAGATCGAGCCGATGGCCTCCATCGCCAGGTCGGCGAGGAAAGGCGCCTCGGGGTGGGCCAGCGTGATGCGCACGGTGTAGGCATCGACCTTCTCCACCGCCTTGATCAGCGCAGACATGCCCATGCCTTCCCAGTACACGTAGCCGTTCTTCGCGGCGGCATAGGCCGGGTGCTTCTTGTCGTTGACGCGGTTGATGGACCAGAGCACGTCGTCGGCGTTGAACTCTCGCGTGGGCTTGAACCACGGCGTGGTGTGGAACTTCACGCCCTTGCGCAGGTGCAGCGTGTAGACGGTGCCGTCGGCGCTGACGTCCCACTTCTCGGCTAGGCCAGGTTCGATCTCGGTGGTGCCGAGCTTGAAGCCGAGCAGCTGGTCGTAGATCGTGCGGCCGGCGGCGTCGTTGGTGACGCTCGACTCGTACTGTGCAATGTCGAACCCATCGGGCGAGGCCTCGGTGCAGACCGTCAAGGTCCCGGCGGCATGCGCCGCGCCGGCGAGGCCGAGGGCCGCGGAGGCCAGCATCGCAGTGGCCAGAAAAGAGCGCTTGTTCATGGGCGGTTCAGACAGTTCTTGGAAGTCATTCACTTTAGCGGTTGCAGCAACACCCGTGCCCGGGGCTTACCAGATGCGGATGCGCTGCTCGCCAGGCTTGTACATGCGGTCGCCGGGCTGGGTGCCGAAGGTCGCGTGGAAGGCGTCGAGGTTGATGACCGCCCCGTTGGCGCGGAACCTCGCCGGGGCGTGCGGGTCTGCGGTCACCAGCTCGAGCGCACGGGCGTCGCGCATCTTCTCGCGGCCCGACGCAGCCCAGGCGAGGAAGAAGCGCTGATCGCCGGTAAGCCCGTCGATCACCGGTGCCGGCTGACCTTTCAGCGACAGGTGGTAGGCCTTGTAGGCGATCTCCAGGCCCGACAGGTCGGCGATGTTCTCGCCCAGCGTCAGGCGGCCATTGACCTTGTGGCCGGGCAAGGACTCGTAGCCGTTGAACTGCTTCACCAACCTCGCGCCCAAGGCGTCGAAGGCCTTGCGGTCGGCGGCCGTCCACCAGTTCTGCAGCTTGCCATTGCCGTCGTACTGGCTGCCCTGGTTGTCGAAGCCGTGGCTGATCTCGTGGCCGATGGTGGCGCCAGTGGCACCGTAGTTCGCGGCATCGTCGAAACCCATGTCGAACAAGGGCGTATCGAGAATGGCCGCCGGGAAGACGATCTCGTTCACGCTCGGGTCGTAATAGGCGTTCACCGTCTGCGGCGTCATGCCCCATTCGCTGCGGTCGACCGGCTGGCCGACCTGAACGGCACGCCGCTCATGCTCGAAGCGGCCGGCACGGGCGGCGTTGCCGAAGGCGTCGCCATCACGCACGTCCAGAGCCGAGTAGTCGCGCCACTTGTCGGGGTAGCCGATCTTGACGGTGTACTTGGCGAGCTTCTCCTGCGCGCGCTGGCGCGTCGCCGGCGTCATCCAGCTCAGGCGGTCGATGGATTGCCCGAACGCTGCGAACAAGTTGGCCACCATCTCCTGCATGCGTGCCTTGGCCTCGGGCGAGAAATGGCGTGCCACGTAGACCTGCCCCACCGCTTCGCCGAGCGCGGCATCGACGGCGTCCGTGGCCTTCTGCCAGCGCGGCTTGTCTTCTTCCTGCCCACGCAAGGTCCTGCCGCGCAGCGCGAATGCGGCATGGCGCCAGGCCTTGGGCAGCACGGCGGCCTGCGCGTCCATCAGGCGCACTCGCTCATACCAGCGCCAGGTGTCCATCGGCGTGCGCTGAGCCAGGCGCGCCATCGCGCGGGCATAGCTGGGCTGCTGCACCGAAAGGCGGTCGATCTCGGGCAGCGCCGCTGCGCGGAAGAAGGCCACCCAGTCGAGCCCCGGCGCGCGGCGCGCGAGCACGGGCATCGTCATCGGGTTGAAGGTCTTGATCGCGTCCTGGCTGTCGACCACCGACCACTGCACCCGGGCGAGTTCGGTCTCGAGCGCCATCACGGCCTTGGCGTGCTGCGCGGCCTGGGCGTCGCCGCTCAGCTGCAGCAGCGTTTCCATGTAGGCGAGGTAGGCCGCGCGTGCCTTGGCGAAGTTGGGGTCGCGCTTCAGGTAGTAGTCGCGATCGGGCAGGCCCAAGCCCGATTGAATCGCCATCACGCGGTTGATGGTGGGCTGCTTCGGGTCGCCGCCCACCGCCACCACCATCGGGCTGTCGACCACGCCTTGCCAGCGGCCCCACAGCACGACCAGCTCGGTGGGCGTCGTCACAGCGTCGATCTGCGCGAGCCATGGCGCCAGCGGCGAGATGCCGGCCGCATCGATCGCGTCGACGTCGATGTAGCTGCGGTAATACGAGCCGACCTTCTGCTCGATGCTGCCCTTGGCCGCCTCGCCCTGGCTCAGCTCTTCGCAGATCTTGCGCACCCGCGCATCGGCACGGTCGGCCAGTTCCTGGAAGACGCCATAGGCCGGCTTGTCAGCGGGGATCGGTGTGTTCTTGACCCACTGCCCGGTCGCGGAGAGGAAGAGGTCGTCCTGCGGGCGCACACCGGCGTCGAAGGTGCTGCGGTCGATGCCGCTGCCCAGGCTGGCCGCGAACACGGTGCCGGTGCACAGCACCAGCAGGGCAGCGCCCATGCGTTGGAGGGTCGGATTTTTCATGCGTCACCAGATGCGGATGCGAGCGTCGCCGGGCTTGAACATGCCATCGCCGGGCTGGGTGCCAAACGCCGAGTGGAAACCATCGTGGTTGACGGCAGCACCATTGGCGCGAAATTCGGGCGGCGAGTGCGGATCGATCGTCAGCTGCTGCAAAGCTCGCGCTTCGCGCGCCTTGCCACGCCACGCCTGCGACCAAGCGAGGAAGAAGCGCTGGTCGCCCGTCAGCCCGTCGATCACCGGCGCAGGTTTGCCGCCCAGCGCGAGGTGGTAGGCCTTGTACGAGATCTGCAGGCCCGACAGGTCGGCGATGTTCTCGCCCATGGTCAGGCGGCCGTTGACCTTGTGGCCGGGAATGGGTTCGTAGGCGTCGTACTGGGCCGCGAGGCTCGCGGTGAGCTGATCGAAGGCCTTGCGGTCTTCTTCGGTCCACCAGTTGTCGAGCTTGCCGTCACCGTTGTACTGGCTGCCCTGGTCGTCGAAGCCGTGGCTGATCTCGTGGCCGATGGCACCGTAGTTGGCCGCGTCGTCGGCATTCATGTCGAAGAACGGCGGCTCGAGAATCGCCGCCGGGAACACGATCTCGTTGACGGTCGGGTTGTAGTACGCGTTGACCGTCTGCGGCGTCATGCCCCACTCGCTGCGATCGACCGGCTGGCCCACGCGGCGCGCGCGGCGCTCGTAGGCAAAGCGGTTGGCACGCATCTGGTTGCCCAGCGCATCGCCGTCACGCACCGTGAGCGCCGAGTAGTCGCGCCAGCTGTCGGGGTAGCCGATCTTCACCGTGTACTTCGACAGCTTCTCCTTGGCGCGCAACTTCGTCTGCGGGCCCATCCAGGTCAAGCCGTCGACCGACTGGCCGTAGGCCGCAAGCAGGTTGCCCACCAGCTCGCGCATGCGTGCCTTGTAGGCCGGCGGAAAGTAGCGGCCTACATAGCCTTGCCCGACGGCTTCACCCAGCGCCGCATCGAGCGCGGCCGTGGCCTGCTGCCAGCGCGGCTTCTCCTGCTCGCTGCCCTGAATGGCGCGGCCGTTGAAGGCGAAATGCGCTTCGCGGAAAGCCTGCGGCAACACCGGCGCCGCCGCATCGAGCAAGCGCACCTGCAGGTAGAGCTTCCAATCGGCCAGCGGCACCTCACGCACCCGTTGCGCCAAAGCTTTCGCATAACTCGGTTGGCCGACAGACAGCTTGTCGATGGCCGGCAGAGCGGCCGCGTTGAAGAACCGGCTCCAATCCAGCCCCGGGTCGGCACGCTGCAGATCCGCCGGCGTGATCGGGTTGTAGGTCTTCACCGCATTGCGGTTGTCGACCGGTGCCCATTGCACTTGCGCGAGCCGCTTCTCCAGCGCGAGCACCGTCTTCGCACCCTGGGCCGCATGGGCATCGCCGTTCAGGCGCAACAGGGTTTCGATGTAGACGAGGTAGGCCGCGCGTGCCTTGGCGAAGCGCTCGTTGTCTTCGAGGTAGTAGCCGCGGTCGGGCAAGCCCAGGCCGCCTTGCCAGACGACGACGCGGTAGATGCCCGGCTCCTTGCGGTCGGGGCTGATGCGCGCGCTCAACGGCATGGCGACGAGGCCCTGCCACTGCCCCATCACCGTGGCGAGCTCGGCCTTGCTTTTCAGGCCGCTGATCTGCGCGAGCCAGGGCGCCAGCGGCACGAGGCCAGCGCGTTCGATGGCGGCCTCGTCGATGAAGCTGCGGTAGTAGGAACCCACCTTCTGCTCGTTGCTGCCTGCAGCAGCCGGGGTGGCGGCGAGTTCTTCGACAACCTTGCGCACCCGCTCGTCGGAGCGGTCGCGCAGCTGGATGAAGGTGCCGTAGTTGGCCTTGTCGGCCGGGATCGGCGTGTCCTTGACCCACTGGCCGTTGACGGCCTTGAACAAATCGTCTTGTGGCCGCACCGCAGCGTCGAAGCCGCTGCGGTCCAAGCCCGCGCCCAGGGTCTGCGCACCGGCCAGGCCGGAATGCAAAGCGAGCAGCGCTATCGCCAGCGTGACGTGCGAACGCATGAATGAACCTCGATCAGAAAAGGAGAAGCCGCGCGCCCAGACCGGGCGCGCGGCAAGGCCTTGGCTTTACTTCAGGCTGACGCCGTAGAACTGCACCGTGCCGAGCGGGCTCATCTTGAAGCCCTCGACGTTCTGCAGCATCGGCTGGTAGACCACCGAGTGCGCCATCGGCACCCACGGGGCTTCGCGCTTGAACACGACTTGCGCCTGCTCGTAGAGCTTGGTGCGCTCGGCTACATTGGCCGTCTGTTTGGCCTTGTTGATCAAGGCGTCGTATTCCTTGTTGCACCACTGGCCGTAGTTGGAACCGCCGACGGCCGCGCAGCTGAGCAGCGTGGCCATGAAGTTGTCGGGGTCGGCGTTGTCGCCGGTCCAGCCGAACATGCCGATGTCGCTCTCGCCCGCCTTGGCGCGCTTGAGGTACTCGGCCCATTCGTACTTGAGGATGGTCGCCTTGATGCCGACCTTGGCCAGGTCAGCCTGGATCAGCTCGGCCGCCTGCTGGCCATTCGGGTTATAGGGCCGCTGCACTGGCAAGGCCCACAGCTTGGTCTCGAAGCCGTTCGGGAAACCGGCCTTGGCGAGCAGGGCCTTTGCCTTCTCGGGGTTGTATTCGTAGTCTTTGATCGACTTGTTGTACGACCACATCGTCGGCGGGATCGGGTTCACCGCCATCGCGCCGGCGCCCTGGTACACCGCGTCGACCAGCGACTTCTTGTTGATCGCCATGTTGATGGCCTGGCGCACCTCGAGGCTCTCGAACGGCTTGTGCGTGACGTTCATCGCGAGGTAGCCCACGTTCAGGCCGTTCTGCGACATCAGCTTGATCTTCGGGTCTTTCTTGAGCGCCTCGACCTCGGCCGGCTTCGGGTACGACGAGACGTGGCATTCACCCGCCTTGAGCTTCTGCGCCCGCACTGCCGAGTCGACCGTGATGGAGAAGATGAGGTTGTCGATCTTGGCCTTGCCGCCCCAGTAGCTCTCGAACGCGGCGAAACGGATCTGCGCGTCCTTCTCGTAGCGCTTCAGCACGAAGGGGCCGGTGCCCACGGGCTTGGTGTTCAGGTCGACGCCGGTGCCGGCCTTCAAGATCTTGTCGGCATATTCGGCGGAATTGATCGACGCGAAATCCATCGCCAGGTCGGCCAGGAAGGCGGCATCGACGGTCTTCAGCGTGATCTTCACCGTCATCGCATCGGGCTTCTCGAGCTTCGCGATGTTGGTGTCCAGGCCCATGTCGGACGCGTACTCGAACGAGGCCGGCACCGCCTTCTGGAAGGCGTTGTCCTTGTTGATCATGCGGTCGAACGTGAAGATCACGTCGTCGGCATTGAAGTCGCGCGTCGGCTTGAAGTAGTCCGTGGTGTGGAACTTCACGCCCTTGCGCAGGAAGAAGGTGTAGACCAGCCCGTCGGGGCTGATGGTCCAGCGCTCGGCCAGGCCGGGCTGGATGACCGTGCCGCCGTCTTCGAACTCGACCAGCCGGTTGAACAGCGGCCGCGAACTGGCGTTGAAGGTGGTACCGGCGGTGTAGCGCGCGGGGTCGAAACCCTCGGGGCTGCCTTCGGAGCAATAGATCAGCGTGGTGGCAGCTTGTGCGCCCCAGGCCGCACTGATCAGGAGAGAGACCGCCAGGGTATGGCGAGCGATGCGAGAGATTTTCTTCATGGGCCACCTTGTGGATGACAAACGAGGCGCGAGTCTAAAGGCAAACGCGCACTTTGGCGGCAGCTTGTCGGGATTGCCCGAATAAGCCAGCCGGGCTGAAATTCTGGAGCGCGGGAGCAGAGCAAGGCCGATGCCAAGGCGCCCGCACGCGGCGCTGCCGTGCAGCTCAGCGGCGCAGGTCGACTTTCAGGACGCGCCGCTCGTCTTCGCTCAGGTAGCACACATACACGCGCTCGCCGGTGTAGGCCCCGTTGCCGTCCTTGGTATTGATGGCCAGGTGGTACTTGCGCGCCGCGATGGGCTTACCGGCATATTGAATGGCTTCGGAGCCGGCCTTGGTAACCGACTGGATGCGCGTGCTGTCCGGGTCGGGAAAGCGCAGCTGCGCAACGCCGTCGGACGCGCACAGATCCTTGCCCGAGGCGCCGGGCGCCTGGTCGGGTGCAGTGCCGGCCGAGATGCGGGCCGGCGTGGCATCGGCCGCGCAGGGCGTCTGGCTGTAGGTATTGCCGCAGTGGTAGAGCTGCTGTGCCCCGGCAAAAGCAGGCCAGGCGCACAACGAAGCGAAAGCAATGAGCCGCGTTGATGCCATGGAAGCGCCTCGAACAAGTGAAGGCCGTGGATCGGGCCCGGCCACCAATGTAGCGCTGCCGGTGCGCTGCTTCCGATGCGTCAGCCGGAGGCCCAGGTGCCACGGCGGCCGCCGCACCGGCGGGCAGCGAAGCCGTGGTCGTGCAGGCCGCCAATGCCGCAAGAGGGGCCAAGGCACTGCACAAGGTGATGCGGCGTCGGGTTTCAGCATCGGACATGGTGGCTCCCCTGGAGATGGCTGTCGCAGTATCGCGCTGCGGACTGCAGCACCCCGGCCTGCCCTCGCTGACGCGACAATGCCGGGATGTTGCGCCCGTGGACCCTGCCTCGGGTGCGCAAGCCCAAGGAGAAAAGCGCAATGAGCCTGTCTGGAGTTTTCGCGCGAGCGGTCGCGCTGGTGGGTGACGCAGCCATCCTGTGGCGGCGACGGCAAGGCGGCGTGAGCCAGCAGGCGGTCGGCACCTCGCCGACGATCCCGGCGGCCCAGCCGCAAGGCGCCATCCCCACGCTCAAGATGCCGACGGCCAAGGGTTGGGCACCGGGGCACACGCCGGTGGCGGCACCGGGCCTGAAGGTCAATGCGTTTGCCGCTGGCCTGAAGCACCCTCGCTGGATCCACCTGCTGCCCAATGGCGACGTGACCGTCGCCGAGTCCGTCACCATCCCCGGTCCCGCCCGGACCGTTTTCGATCACGCCATGGTCAGCACGATGCGGCGCGCCGCCGCCATCGGCGTCAGCCCGAACCGGATCACCTTGCTGCGCGACACCGACGGCGACGGCGTGGCCGAAACGCGCGAGACATTCCTCGAAGGGCTGAGGCAGCCCTTCGGCATGGCGCTGCTCGGCGACACCTTCTACGTTGGCAACACCGACGGCGTGGTCGCCTTCCCCTACACGAACGGCACGACCCGCATCACCGCGCCCGGTCAAAAGCTCACGACCTACAAGCCCAGCGGCCACTGGACGCGCAGCCTGCTGCCCAGTGCAGACGGGCGCAAGCTCTTCGTCGGCGTCGGCTCGCTCAGCAACATCGGCGACTGCGGCTTCGACGCCGAAGAAGGCCGGGCCTGCATCTACGAACTCGATCTCGCCACCGGCGGCCACCGCATCTTCGCCTCGGGCCTTCGCAACCCGGTGGGCATGGCCTGGGAGCCGCAGACCGGCCAGCTCTGGACGGTGGTCAACGAGCGCGACGGCCTGGGCGACGAGACGCCGCCTGACTACCTCACCTCGGTGCGCGACGGCGGCTTCTACGGCTGGCCGTATTGCTACTGGGGGCAGACGGTGGACGACCGCGTGCCGCAAGACCCAGCCGCCGTCGCCAAGGCCCTCATGCCCGACTACGCGCTCGGCGGGCACACCGCCTCGCTCGGCCTGTGCTGGCTGCCCGCCGGCACGCTGCCCGGGTTTCCCGAGGGCATGGTCATCGGGCAGCACGGCTCCTGGAACCGCAGCAAGCTCAGCGGCTACAGGGTGGCCTTCGTGCCGTTCACGAACGGGCGCCCCAGCGGGCCGCCTCGCGACATCCTGACGGGCTTCCTGGCGCCGGACGAAAAAGAATCCTACGGCCGACCGGTCGGCGTCGCCATCGGCCCCGGCAATTGCCTGCTGGTGGCCGACGACGTGGGCGACGTGATCTGGCGCGTCACCGCCGCAGGCTGAAAGACGCACTCACGGCGGCCGCGGGCATACAACGCACTCCCACCAAGTTGCCACCCATGCGCAGACTTCAGCTTCTCACCAACAGGCACCGGGCACCTTCAACGAACCACGTGCTCGGGCTGTTGCTGGCCTTCAATGCCGGGGCCGTCAACGCAGGGGGATTCCTGATCCTGCACCTCTATACCTCGCACATGACCGGCTTCGCATCGCAGCTGGCCGACGGCGTGGTGTTGGGCGACACGAAGCTTCTTCTGAACGCCATCGGAGCCATCACCGCCTTCATCACCGGCTCGGCCACCTGTGCGGTGATGGTGAACTGGGGGCGCCAGCGCCACCTCCACAGCGTCTACGCGCTGCCGCTGCTGCTGGAAGCCGCGCTCATGTTCCCATTCGGCTTGATGGGTGCCATCACCCTCACATGGAGCACGCCGTTCGCCGTGCCGCTCACCGTCTTGCTGCTGTCGTTCATGATGGGGCTGCAGAACGCCGTGGCGTCCAAGACCTCGCGCGGCAGCACACGCACCACCCACATGACCGGCAACATCACCGATCTGGGCATGGAACTCGGCAAGATGCTGTACTGGAACGGCCAAGCCAACGCCACGCCTTCTGCAGTCCGGCACAACCGCCTTCGCATGCAGACCGCAGGCGGGCTGGTCGCGATGTTCGTGCTCGGCGGCGTCGTGGGAGCGTTCGGCTTCAAGTACGCGGGTTTCGTCTTCGTGATTCCCCTGGCCGCGCTGCTGCTGGGCCTTTCAGTGCCGCCGCTGCTCCGAGACATCCAGCGATCGAGAGAACTCCTTCAATGGCTCACGGCGCTCCGCTGGCGTTCTCGAGAACCCTGACGCGGCCGGGCCTAGCCAAGTCCTCTGAGGTGGTGCGTCTGCGTATAAGTCTCGCGGTGGTGAGCACGTGTGCCCGAAGGGCGACAACGTTTGACATGAAAGCCCTCTCGGAAGGGTTGGCAGCCTCGGCCTCGAGGTTGTGTTGCGCCGCGGCGCAATAGCCCGGACCAAGCGGGGACGATGGTGTGTCACGGTTCGCTCGGGTTGGGCCCAGGTCATGAATTTTCTATGGCGGCGAAGCATGCTCCACAGACTGGGACGAAGGGGACTTCACAGAAGGGAGTCTCAGCGTGGCGGACGACGCATGGGATGCATAGCCAGCCTTCCAATTCCGAGAACTCTCTGTCAGAAACGGCGGTCGCTTTTTCCAGGGAACTCGGACCGGCTCCACGCATTGCCAAGTGCTCGCAGACTAGCCGGATGGCTCGGCGGCCATGTGATGGGCAGAGAGTGACTCCCACGGGTATTCCTCCGGCTAGCCCGCATTCTCTCGAACCTGAAACACATTTCCTTCGGGATCGTATCCATCGCAGGCTCGGAAGCCACGAGCCTCCCATTCCTTGCCCTCAGGGCTGACCTTCCCCCCAAGCTCTGCGGCCTTCGTGCGTGCATGGCCGATGCTTGTGACAGGCAGGCACAGCTTGATTGGGGTTTCCTCACGAACCTGCGGCGGCTCGGTGATTTGAATTTGGGCCGAGATCTTCTTCGGAATGCCGTGAATGACGACCTGAAAGCCCTCTTGATCCAGCACGACGTGGTCTTTGTCTTCGTGAACGACAGCCATCTCTGCAACCTCCTGATAGAAGTGCGTCAGCTTCGGAACGCTCTTCGCAAATACGACGATGCTTGGCTTTGGTCTTGTCTTCATCTCAACACTTTCCTGCTTGCGAAAATGAACTTTGGCGAATTCACTTGTGCGGCCATATCGACATGTGAAGCCGTAAGTCCGCAGGGAAGATTACACGAGGTTCAAGCGAGGAAGTTGTCGTGTTGCGCGTGGACTTGGCCAAGCGGGTGATCCAGGTGCACGCGGTCAATGAGCGCAGTGAGGGCCGGACATCCGGGCACCGCTGATCACTCGAGCACGATGTTGCGCTCTTCGATGACGCGCTTCCAGCGCGCCATGTCCTTGCGAATCGAGGCTTCGAACTCCTGCGGTGTCGACGCGAAGGCCTCGGCGCCGAGGGCCTCCAGCCTCTCGGCGACATCAGGCATGGCGACGATCTTCTTCAGCTCCGCCGCCAGGCGATTCACAAGCTCGGGTGGCGTCCCCTTCTTCGCGAGAAAGCCCCACCAGCCGGAAGACGACAAGTCCTTGTAGCCGAGCTCGCCGAATGTCGGCACGTCGGCATAGGCCTTCCAGCGCCGGGTGCCGGTCATCGCCAGCGCCTTGAGCCTTCCGCTCTTCACGTACGGGATCGCGGCCGCGGGGTCGACGAACATCGACTGGATCTGTTCGCCCAGCAGGTCGTTGAGCGCGGGCGCCGAGCCTTTGTACGCGACGTGGACCATGTCGATCCCCTGGGCGCCGTTCAGTATCTCGCCCGCCAAGTGAGAAGCGGTGCCGGCGCCAAACGAGCCGAAGGCCACCTTGCCGGGGCGCTTGCGTGTCCACTCGACGAACTCCGGGACCGTGCGCGAAGGGTTGCTCTGCGGCACGACGAAGACCAGCGGTGCGAGGGCGACTTCCGAGACCGGCGTGAAGTCGGTGGCCGGGTCGTAGCGCAGCCCTTTGTACGCCGCCTGGATCGTGTGCGATGAGTTGTTGAACAGCAGCGTGTGCCCGTCGGCCGGCTCATGCAGCACGGCTTCGTAGGCGATGATCGAGCGGCCGCCGGGGCGGTTGTCGACGATCACCGGGCGCCCCAGTGCCATCGCCAGCTTGGCGGCAACCAGTCGCGCGACGATGTCGGTGCCGCCGCCCGCGGCATAGGGCACAACGAGCTTGAGGGGCCCGCTCGGCCAGGCCGCAGTGCTTTGTGCTTGCGCAAACACCTGCGTGGCGGCGGCCAGCCACAGCAAGGCCACGGCGATCGATTGAAGCCACCGGGCTCGTATTGACACAGTCATCACACCACCTCCATCAGGGCTTCGGGCGTCGTCAGGAGAACTCGACGGTCGCGATGTCGATGGCGACCATCACGTGCTCGCGCATCGCGGATCCGTCGGGCCGGCTCAGATAGGCTCTGCGGTGGGTCGGCAGCACGATCCCCGAGAAGTCCTTGTGCCCGCTCATGTAGTGGGCGACGTGGTTGTCCGCACCGCCCGTCAGCGGCGAGCTGTAGTCCATCCGTCGGGTCAGCCCGCGGGCATCGATGTAGAACACCTGCTCGTTGCCGTGAGTGATGATGTGCTCGGGGAAGGTCACGTGCAGCCGCCGCCACGGTTCGCCGTCCTCCTGCCACGGCTCGATCTCGCGCGTCTGCACGCCGTCCAGCGTGAAGATGAACGGCGTGGTCAGGTAGTTCCACATCGCGAAGCCGCTGAAGTAGGCCAGATGAAGCTCGTCCCATGGCGTCGCCATGGTGTGGCCGGCGAAAGCATCTCGTGGCCGCTCGCGCGCCGCGATGATCTCGCCGCTGTCGGTCTTCACGGCGACCCGCTGCGGCGTGTACTCGCTGCGCTTTCCCGGGCCGGCGAACGGCGAATAGCTCAGGAATTGCTCATGGCACAGCCCGCTGACCTGCACGTTGCGCAACACCTCCGGCCAACCCTTGCGGGCCCACAAGCCGCCCACGATCGACATCTCGCCGGCAACCCGCTGCACACGCTTCCAGCGCTGCAGGCCGCCATGCGCCTCGACAACAAGATCAAGCAATTCGCTCACGGTTGCGCCCTTCGTCAGCCGGCCGAAGGTGCATCGGGCGTCGGCTTGTTCTCTCGCATCCATCTCTTGTACTGCTCGGAGGTGTCGAGCGGCGGGCTGATGCCCTGGATCGACCACAGGTTGAACGGTGTCTCGTCGATGTGGAACTCCCAGTCGTAGCCTCTCTCCTTGACGAAGGGAGCCAAGGCCTTGTCGCACATCCTGACCCAGCCCTCGCGGCTGTCCGTATCCAGCTTCTTCGCGATGTGGTCGACCCATATCCGCACGAAGTTGTCGACCGGCTTGGCGCCGATGTAGAACGAATCCTTTGGCACGTCCTGGAAAACGATGCCGACGTAGAACTTGGGCAAGAACGGGTACAGATTGGTGATCCGTTCGGCCAAGGCCTGCTTGTCCTGAGGCGTGTACGCATCGACTGGGTGATAAATCTTCCACAAGGGCATGGGAATCTCCTTTGATGAGGGGTGGTGGGAGTTTTCGGGATCGAGGCGCGAGGCTGGGGTGCCTCACTTCATCGGCGCAGGGCCGAACGGCGGTGTGCCGACGGGCGCGACGGTGATGAGCTTCTTGTTGACGAACTCGTCGAAGCCCAGCTGCGACAACTCGCGGCCGAAGCCGGAGTTCTTGACGCCGCCGAAAGGCAGCTCGGCCGCGGTGCGGAACGGCTGGTTGATGAAGACCATCCCGCTGTCGATCTGTGCCGCCACCTTGCGCCCCCGATCGACGTCCGCGGTGAAGACCGAAGCACCGAGCCCGTACGGCGTGGCGTTGGCGAGTGCGACCGCGTCGGCCTCGGTGTCCACGACATAGAACGACGCGACCGGGCCGAACAGTTCCTGCGTGTAGATCGGGTTGGTCTGCGCGATCTCGGTGAGGATCGTCGGCTGCAGGAAGAACCCGGGGCGGTCGATTCGCTCGCCGCCAACGGCGACCTTTGCGCCCGCGTTCTTCGCGAGCTTGATCTGGTCGAGCAGCGTATTCAACGCCCGTTCAGACGACAACGGCCCCAACGTCGTTGCAGGATTTGCAGGGTCGCCGGGTACCAACGACCCCATGCGCTGCACGTAGCCCTCCAGAAACGCAGCCCCGCGTTCACGCCCGACGACGATGATGCGCTTCGCACCAACGCAGCATTGGCCCGTGTTGAACATCCGGCCGATCAGCGCGCTGTTGAGCGCCCAGTCGAGGGGTGCGTCATCTAGGACGATCAGCGGGTCGCTTCCACCAAGTTCCAACACCGACTTCTTCAGGCTGCGCCCTGCCCGCTCCGAAACCGACGAGCCGGCGCGCTCGCTGCCGGTGAGGGTGACGCCGCGAACCCGCGGGTCTTCGACGACGCGCCCGATCTGCTCGATGCTGGCGAAGAGATTGGTGAAAACGCCTGCCGGTGCTCCGGCCTCCTCGAACAGGCGCGCAAAAGCCAGTGCGGCCTGAGGCACGCTCTCGGCGTGCTTCAGCAGCAAGACATTGCCGACCATCAATTGGGGGCCGGCGACCCGAGCCACTTGGTAGAAGGGGAAGTTCCAGGGCTCGATGGCAAGCAGCACGCCGATCGGTTCGGTGTGCAGCTCCGCGCCGGGCGATTCGGGCAGCGCCTTCGGCGCCAGATAGGCTTCGGCATTCTTCGCGTAGTACTCGAGGATGCTCGCCGACAGGCCCACCTCGACGCGGGCTTCATTGATGCGCTTGCCCATCTCGAGCACGATCAGGTGGGCGTACTCGTCGGTCTTCGCACGCAAGATGGCGGCGGCCTTCGCAACGACCGCGGCGCGCTGGGCAACGCTTCGATGGCGCCAGTCGCCGTTGAAGGTCGCGTGAGCGGTTGCGACGGCTGCCTCGAGGTCGGCGTCGGAGATGTCGGCAAAGCTGCGCAGCGCCTCGCCGGTGGTGGGGTTGATGGTCTGGTAGAGCAAGGTGTTCTCCTTGGGTGGATTGAGGCCTACGGTCGAAGACTGGGAGAGCCCCGCGTCGTGGCGTCGACCGCGGCGCCGCGTACTCTGGCGCTGCATTCGCCGAAGCCGATGCTTCTGAATCCCTCCCTGACACACGCTGCGCGCATGCTGACCAGGTCTCCGTCTTCGAGAAAGCTGCGGGATTCGCCCGAAGGCAGCAAAAGCGGCTCGCGCCCTCCAGCCGTCAACTCCAACAGGCATCCGCCGTCTTGGCGGCCAGGCCCGGAGACCGTGCCGCTGGACAGCAGGTCCGCACTGCGCAGCTTGCATCCGTTGCTCGCGTGATGGGTCAGCATCTGGAACAGCGTCCAGTACTGGTCGGCGAACTCGGGGCGCGACAGGACGAACGGTTCCATCCCGTCGCGACGCATCAACTCCGACTGCAGCGCGACCTGCAACGAGATCGCTAGACCGCCGCTGCGTTCGTGGGACGCCGAAGTCAGCAGCGGCGACAGTGGCGGATCGTCATCGGCCCTCCTCGGTGCCGGGACGCGAAAGGGGGCAAGCGCATCGAGCGTCACGACCCACGGCGAGACCGTCGTCATGAAGCTCTTGGCGAGAAACGGCCCCAGTGGCTGGCTCTCCCAGCGCTGGATGTCGCGTGCCGACCAGTCGTTGACGAGGCACAGGCCGAACAGGTGCCGCTCGGCCTCGTCGATGTCGACCGTGGCCCCGAGTTCAGTGCCCGGCCCCACGTAGGCCCCGACCTCCAATTCGAAGTCGAGCCTCGCGGTCGGCAGGTAGCTGTGCTTGTCGGTTGCGACTACACCCTGCCCCCGTGGACGGATGCAGTCGACCCCGCTCGGGACCAGCGACGATGCGCGGCCGTGATAGGCAATCGGCATGCTGCGGAAGTTGGGGTGCAGCGGCGCATCGGGGCGAGCCAACGCTCCGGTTCGGCGTGCGTGATGAATCGACGTGAAGAAGTCGGTGAAGTCACCGACCCGAGCTGGCGCGAGCATGCGCACACCGGCCATCGGGACCAGGCAGCGTCGTGCCGCTTGCTCGCGGCTGTCTCCGGTCTTGAGAAGCTCGAACACCGCGTCACGCAGCAGACGACGTGGCGCTTCGCCGCTTTCCATCAGCGCATTGAGGCAGTCGCTGCGCAGCGCCGCTTCGGATTGCTTCAGGCGCGGCAGCAGCCCACCGTCAAGCGCCGCCGCAACGTCCAGCACCTGGTCGCCAATGGCGACTCCGATCCGCCCTTCACCGGTACCACCGCGGGCAAAGACACCCAGGGGAAGGTTCTGCAGCGGGAAGTCGGCATCGGGGGCGTTCGCGCTCTCAACCCAGCAGCGGGCTGCGGCGTCATGCGTATGGTCGAGGGCGCGCATGCGGTCTTTCGGCTATGCCGCCTTGGCCGGCTGGGCGACAAGCGGCTGCTCCAGCAAGATGCCGTCGGCCCTCGATTGCTCGATCTGCTCCGGGCTGAAACCCAGCTCGGAGAAGACTTCGAAGTTGTGCTCGCCGCGAAATGCAGGAAGGCCCGGCGGGTCGAGCGTGTCGGACGAGAAGCGCCACGGGCGCCCCTGCAAGCGGTAGGTTCCGCCGCGGCGATCGGGCACCTCGTGCACCGCGCCCCAGTACGCGGCCCACTCGGTGTCGGCCAATTCCTTCAAGCTGCGGATCTGGCCCATCGCGATCTTGGCTTCGTCGAGCTGCGCGTCGAGCGATGCCATGTCGCGGAAGGTCAGCATCCAGGTCTGCACGAGCGCGTGCAACTGCGCAAAGTTCTGCAAGCGAAGCTCGGCTGTTTCGAAGCGGGCATCGCGCGCCAGGTCACCACGCCGCATCGCCCGCAGGTAGCTCGGGAACGTCAAGCTGCTGACCAGGCTGGATGGCGTGACGAACTGCTCGCCGCCCGGACCGCGGAAGAACGCCCCATCGGTTGCACCGAGCACTGCCGGCTCAGCGCCCGTGTCGATACCGGCCAGGTCGACGTGCGCGCGCTCGTTGATCGACATCATCACCGCAGCCATTGCAACGTCGATGTACTGGCCGCGCCCGGTCACCTCACGCCGCTTCAGCGCGGCGAGCACGGCAATCGCCGCCTGCAACCCGGCATACACATCAGCGTGCGACAGCGGATCGGTCTTGGGCCGGCTCAGAGCGTCGCCGTAATGGCGCAACGTGTTGTGCGTGAAGCCCGCCTCGGCCTGCACCGTAGGCGCGTAAGCCATGCGCGACGCCCACGGGCCGCCCTGTCCGTATCCGGTGATCGATACGTAGACCAGGCGCGGGTTGCGCTTGGCGAGCGTCTCGTAGTCCAGGCCGAAGAACTTCAGCGTTCCGGCGCGAAAGTTCTCGACCAGCACGTCGGCGCTGTCACACAGCTTGAGAACCAGTTCGCGCGCTCCCGCGACGTTGAGGTCGACGCTGACGTTGCGCTTGCCGGCATTCTGCTGCGCGTAGTAACCCGACATGCCGTCGACCGCAGGGTAGGAGAAGCGCGAGACGTCCGGGCGCGGCGGCTCGATCTTGGTGACTTCGGCACCGAGGTCGGCGAAGGTGCGCGCGCACAGCGGGCCCGCGAGCACGCGCGAGAAGTCGACGACCTTCAGGCCTTGCAAGGGTCCAGGCATGCTCAGCGCCCCTCGAACTGGGCAAGCCCCGGCCCGTTTGCCTTGAATGACGCAAGCCCCGTCTTCAAGTCCTGCGAGGCCCAGATCGGCTTCTGCACTTCGGCCATCGCCTGGTCTGCGGCTTCAACACCTTCGTTGACGGCGATGGCCACGAGCTTCTTGGTCGCGGCATGAGCGACCGTCGGCCCATTGGCCAGCTCCTGCGCCACCGTCATCGAAGCCGCGTCAAGCTCGTCGTCCGGCACGACGAGATTGATCAGGCCCCAGCGCTCGAGGGTCGCTGCGTCGTAGCGGCGGCCCAGCAACGACATCTCCTTGGCGCGCGCCGCGCCGGCACGCTGCACCTGGCGCTGAATGCCGCCCATCAGCGGATGCAGCCCGAGTGCGGTTTCAACCGAGCCGATCTTGGCCGACGCTGCAGCGACGATGTAGTCGCAGGCCAGCGCCAACTCGAATCCACCGCCAAGGCAGGCGCCGTGCACGCTCGCAACGATCGGGATCGGCAGTGTCTCGAAGCCGCGCAGCGTGTCGAGCGGGCTGGCCGTGCCTTCTCCCTGTGTGCCGATGCGGGCGGTGAACAGGGAGATGTCTGCACCGGCGCAGAAGTGCCGCAGCGAGCTGCGCAGCACGACTGCGCGCGAGCCCTCTTCAACAGCCTGGCGCAACGCGGACAGCAGCGGCCGGGTCAGGGTCGGCCCGACGAGGTTGTAGGGCCGGTAGTTCATCGAGAGCACGGTCACGAGACCATGGCGCTCTTTGAGGATGATGTCTTCGCTCATGTGGATGTGTCCTTCACGTCAGCTGCACCCATCACTTCGGGTGCATCGTTGCCTGAATCTTATCAGTGATAACTTTGAAGCACAAAGTCGGGTATCTACCGAGCCGCTTGCGCACCGGAGCAGAAGCCTTTGCCTACGTATGATTGAAGACCACGGACGCAGCAGAGACATGGAAAAGCAGCCCACGACGACCGCAACACGCAGCAAGGGCTCGAGCAAGACGGCTCCCGCAGCGGGCAAACGAACGCGCAGCAAAGATGCGCCCAAGCCGGCTCCCACCTATCACCATGGGGACCTGCGCAACGCGCTCATTGCGGAAGGCCGGCGCCTGCTCGAAGAGCTGGGCGCACACGAACTGAGCTTGCGCAACGTGGCTCGTTCAGTCGGGGTCTCGATCGCAGCGCCGTCTCATCATTTCGACGGCAAGGAAGGCTTGCTCGCGGCGATCGCCGCCGAGGGCTTTCGCGAACTGGCCGTCCTGCGGCGCGGAATCATCGCCAGCACGGCAGACCCGCTGAGTCGGCTCTACCAGATGATGGCGTGCTATGTCCGATTCGCCGAACGCGAGAAGGGCTTGTTCAACCTCATGGTTGGCCCGCGCATCCTCGTGAGGGATGCGTATGAGGAGTTGACCGCGGCCGGCACGGTGTCGTTCGATCTGTTCGCCGACGCCGTTTGCGATTACGCGCGAAGCCAGGGCTGGCAAGCCAAAGACCTCGAACTGGTTGTGCACGCGGCTTGGTCCGTCGAGCATGGACTGGCGACATTGATCCTTGCCGAGAGGATTCCGCGCTATGACCGCAGCAAGATAAACGTAGCGCAGGTCATCGAGTTTTCATTGGCGATGCTGATGAGCGCTCTTGCGGCCGGGCCTGCCAACCTCAGTTGCACCGCGCGCCTGATGCGCCGTGGTCCATGAACCCCGATCGAGCCACCGGCCGGGTTGGCAGATCCAATTGCTCCAGCGTGCCCCCTGCCCTCTAACGAGCGCGCCCACCTCGCGAAATCGAACGCAGCAGCCAGGCGGCGCCTGCGCAGGCGCCCACGAAACCGAGGAAGCCGAACGCAGGCAGCCCCCATATCTGCGGGCCGCCGCTGACAGTCATCACGATGGATGAGCCGATGATCAGCGCGGCCACCACCAGGCCTATCGTCAGCCGGCTGACCGCACGGTCGAGTTGGTCGCCCACCCGCTCCAGGCTCTGGATGTCGATGTGCACCCGCACCCCGCCATGGCGAACGCTACGCAGCAGGCGGGCGAGGTCGTCGGGCACGCTGGCCAACAGGTCCACCAGGCGGTTCACCGACCGCCAGCTGCGCTGCGCCATCGCCTTGGGGTGGTAGCGCGAGCGCAGCGCGCGCTTGAGCATCGGCAAGGCCTCGCCGGCCATGTGGAAGTCCGGGTCCAGGTTGCGGCCCATGCCTTCCACCGACACGAAGGCCTTGATCAGCAGCGCCAGGTCGGGTGGCAGCATCAGCCGGTGCTTGCGCAGGATGCCGGTCACGTCGGCCAGCATGGCAGACAGGCTGAGCTGGGCCAGCGGCACGCCGTGGTACGCGTCGACGAAAGCGTCGACGTCGGCACTCAGCAGCGCCTCTTGGGTTTCGGCGTTGCCGTCGGCCCACTCCACCAGCACGTCGGCCACCGACGCGGCATCACGCTGTACCAAGCCGAGCATCAGCTTGAGCAGCTCGTCGCGGCGCTGCGGTGACAAGCGCCCCACCATGCCAAAGTCGATGAACGCCACCCGGTTGCCGCTCAGGTAGAAGATGTTGCCCGGGTGCGGGTCGGCATGGAAGAGACCGTCCTCGACGATCATCTTCATCACCGCCTGCGCGCCGCACTGCGCCAGCAGCTTGCGGCTCAGGCCCTCGCTGTCCACCCGGTCGACGGCATGGCCCGGAATGCCGTCGATGAACTGCTGCACGTTCACGCGTTCGTGCGTCCACTCCCAGTAGACCTTGGGAATCACGATGCCGGGCTGCTGGCTGAAGTTGGCGGCGATGCGCTCGGCCTGCCGGCATTCGTTCGCAAGGTCAAGCTCCCGGCGAAGGGAGTGGCCGAATTGCCGCACCAGCTCCACCGGCCGGTACGGTTGCAGGTCGGGCCACTCGCGGCTGGCAAGCGCGGCCAGACGCTCGAGCAAACGCAGGTCGGCTTCGATCACGCGCCGAATGCCCGGCCGGCGCACCTTGACGACGACCTCGGCACCGTCCTTCAAGCGAGCGCGGTGAACCTGCGCGATGGACGCTGCCGCCAAGGGCTTGACGTCGAACCAGCCGAAGATGTCTTCAGGTTCGCCCCCCAGGTCTTCGGCCAGTTGCGCACGCAGCTCTTCGAACGGCACCGCGGGCACGCGGCTGTGCAGCTTCTCGAACTCGGCGATCCACTCGGGGCCGAACAGGTCGGCGCGCCCCGCAAGAATCTGCCCCAGCTTCACGAAGGCCGGGCCCAGCTCTTCGAGCGCGCGGCGCACCTGCAGCGGCGGTTCAAGGCGTGCCAGGTCGGCCGCGCTGTCCCAATGCACCAGGCGGCCCGCCTTCTCCAGCACGTCGGCCCAGCCCATGCGGCGAACTGCATCGCCGAGGCCATGGCGAACCAGCACGGCCACGATCTGCTGCAGGCGGCCCAGGTCGCGCGCGGTATCGAGGGTGTGGCTCAGCATGGTGTGTGCAGGCGCTCGTTCACACGATCACAGCGTCGACGGGGCGCCGCATGGACCAAGGCATCGTCGGCCCGCGCCCGAAGCGAACCACCAGGTCCACGCGCCCGCGGGTGACACCGACGGCCGCTGCGAATGCAGGGCGAATCGACCCGACTTCGACCGGTTGATTCAGCATGGCGTTGCGGATTCCGAGCGCTGTGGCCTGCAGCGCAAAGCGCTCATAGCAGCGCCCGGCCTCGACCCAGTGGGCCTTGTCGCTGGTGTCCGAAACGAACAGCGCCAACCCGGCCGAGTTGCGCAGCTGCCGCGCATACCGGTCGTTCTCGGACTTGGCGGTGAAGACCAGTTCCATCAAACGGCTGCCGACCCACCGGGGCATGGACGGGTTGCCCGACACGCCCGCGAACAGCCCGTCGCCGGTAAGCACCGCTTCATCGGCGCCAAAGCGAATCCAGAGCTTCAGCTCCTCGACGAACGCCGGGTCGCGGATCTGCGCGGTGTTGCCCGAAATCACATGCGCCAGGACGATTTCCATCATGGAGCGCTGCGTCAGCAGCAGCACGCGCACGCCGTTGCCGGTGCCGGCCTGTTCCAGCTGGCGAAGCTCGTCATTCGACAGGGCCTTGCCGTCGTAATCACCCCGCGTGCATTGCCGGTAAGCCATTGCGTTGAAGAGTTCCGAACTCGTCGCACGGGTCGGCTCCAGGTCCACCACCACGGAGCCGTTGCCTTGCGCATCGAACCGGGGCGTGGCTTGCAAGCCATGCGCCCGTGCCGCATGGCTCATGTTTTCAACGGCGCAGCCCAGCGACACGAAGAGGTGGTGGTCGTCCGGGTCGACCACCGGGCAGCGCCGCGCCAGGTCGGGTTCGACGGTGATCGAACGGTCTTGAAGCCGAAATCGCCAGCACTGGGTGTTGTGGCTCGATGGCGCCAGGCTCGCGCAGCGAATCAGCTCGCGCATCAACTCGCTGCGGCCTTCGATGGCTTGAATGCCCGTGCGTCGCAAGGCGCGCGCCACCTCCTGCTCGGCGTCGGTAGCAGAACAGGCCGACAGCGATGCGCCCGCCAGGCCCAGCGCCGCGGCCTGCGCGAGAACACGCCGTCGCGTCACACCCTGGTGCCAGGCTGAAGCGTCGCCCGTGATCGCGGTTGCCGCTGCTCCCATTCCTTCTCCACTGCCATTCATTCACGCAGTCTAGGCAGCGAGTGCGCCGCGGGCTTGCGCTGCATCAAGCCCGAAAGCTCGGCCGTGAACAGCCCCGCCGGCTGCACGATCCAACAACCCGCAACTTGCAGCCGGCATGGCCAGACCTTGAGCCAGCGCAAATGCCCTGGCGCCACACGCGACTACCTTGGCGCCTCAGGCCGAAACACGGCCGATCGAGGAAACACCATGCAGACATCCACGCCCACCTGGCAACCCGCCGGTCGCGATGAAAGCGCACCCAAGGGAGACACCACCGCGCAGCCTGCCGGCACAGCACGCCGGCCCCTGCAGCTGATCGCGCTGACGGCCCTCGTCATCGGCTCGATGATCGGCAGCGGCATCTTCAGCCTGCCGCAGAACATGGCATCCGGCGCAGGAGCCGGCGCCATCCTGCTGGGCTGGCTCATCACCGGTGCCGGCATGCTGACGCTGGCCTTCGTATACCAATCACTCGCCACGCGGCAGCCGACACTCGACAACGGCGTCTATGCCTATGCACGAGCCGCCGGTGGCGATCTCGTCGGCTTCAATTCGGCCTGGGGCTACTGGATCAGCGCCTGGATCGGCAACGCCGGCTACCTGGTGATCTTCTTCGCCGCGCTGGCCACCTTCTTCCCGGTGTTCGGCGAGGGCAACAACACGGCGGCCATCGTCGGCGCTTCGGTGCTGTTGTGGCTCATGCACGGCCTCACGCTGGCCGGTGTGCGCAGTGCGGCCATGGCCAACACGCTGACGACGGCGGCCAAGCTGCTGCCGCTGCTGCTGTTCGTGCTGCTGGTCGCTGCGGCATTTCGCATCGACACCTTCCAGACCGATTTCTGGGCCACGGCCAAGCTCGGCAGCGTGTTCGACCAGGTCAAGAGCACGATGCTGGTCACCGTGTGGGTGTTCATCGGCATCGAAGGGGCCAGCGTCTACTCGGCACGCGCCGCTCGTCGGAGCGACGTCGGCCGAGCAACGCTGATCGGCTTCGTCTCCGTGCTGGCGCTGCTGATGGCGGTGTCGCTGCTCTCGCTGGGTGTGCTCGGCCAGGCCGACCTCGCTTCGCTGAAGAACCCGTCGATGGCCGGTGTGCTGAACAAGGCCGCAGGCCCGTGGGGCGCAGCGCTCGTGAGCATCGGACTCTTGGTCTCCGTGGGTGGTGCCTTGCTCGCGTGGATCCTGCTCGCCGCCGAGTCGCTGTACACGCCGGCCAGGGAGCGTTTGATGCCTCGCGTGATGGCTCGCGAGAACGCCAAGGGCTCGCCCGCCACGGCCTTGTGGATCACCAATGGCGCGACGCAAGGCTTCCTGTTGCTGACGCTGTGGGCCAACACGACCTACCTCGCACTGATCACACTCGCCACCTCGATGATCCTGGTGCCTTACCTCTTGACCGGCGTGCACGCGCTGCGCTCGGCCTGGAACGGCACCGGCTACGAGCGCGGCGAACGCGCCCGTTCGCGCGACATCGCACTGGCCGGGCTCGCCAGCCTGTACTGCGTGTGGCTGCTCTACGCCGCCGGCCCGAAATACCTGCTGTTCAGCGCCTTGCTGTACGCCCCGGGCCTGCTCGTCTTTGCCTGGGCACGGCGCGAGCAGAAGCGCACCGTCTTCACCACCGCCGAATCGATCGGCGCCGCATTGCTGCTGGCCGCCGCGGCACTCGCCGCCTACCTGCTGGGCACCGGCGTCATCAAGTTGTGACACCGGCATGACCGACGCTCCCCTGCTCGTCGTCGCGCTGGGCGGCAATGCGCTGCTGCGGCGCGGCGAGCCGCTCGAAGCGCCGACGCAGTTGCACAACATCCGCGTCGCCGCCACGCAGCTCGCCCGTCTTGCCCAGCGCTATCGCCTCGTGGTGGCACACGGCAACGGCCCGCAGGTCGGGCTGCTGGCGTTGCAGAACGAGGCCTACCGCGAGGTTCACCCCTACCCGCTGGACGTGCTGGGCGCCGAGACCGAAGGAATGATCGGCTACCTGCTCGAGCAGGAGATCGCCAACTGCCTGCCCGCGGGGCGCAGCGTCGCGACCTTGCTCACACGGGTCGCGGTCGACGCCGACGACCCGGCATTCAAGGCGCCGAGCAAACCCATCGGCCCGGTGTTCGATACCGCACGCGGCGCGGCGCTGGCGCAGGAGCGCGGCTGGCACATGGTGGCCGATGGCAGCGGCGTGCGCCGCGCCGTGCCCTCGCCACGGCCAAGGCAGGTGCTGGGCCTGCGCTCCATCCGAGCGCTGCTCGACCACGGCACCGTGGTGATCTGCGCCGGCGGCGGCGGCATCCCGGTGGTGGCCCGCGGTGTCGGCCATGAGATGCAAGGCGTCGAAGCCGTGATCGACAAGGACCTCGCCGCCGGCCTGCTGGCGCAACAGCTTCAAGCCGACCTGCTGCTCATTGCCACCGACGTGGCGGCCGTGGCCCTCGACTGGGGTCTGCCGACACAGCGCAATGTGCGCTCGGCCTCACCCGAGACCCTGAGCGCCCTGCCCTTCGCGGCCGGCTCCATCGGCCCCAAGGTGGCGGCCGCCTGCGAGTTCGCCCAGGCGAGCGGCAAGCCGGCCGTGATCGGCTCGCTCGACGACATCGAGCGCCTGGTGCGCCGCGAATGCGGCACCTGGATCGAGGCCGGCATCGAAGGCCTGCAGACCTCTCTCTGATTCAGACCGCGTCGCGCGCGATCGGGCACGACAGGCAGTGCCCGCCACCGCGCCCGCGCCCGAGTTCGGCGCTGGGGATCGTGATGACTTCGACACCGGCCTTGCGCAGCAGCGTGTTCGTGTAGGTGTTGCGGTTGTAGGCCACCACCACGCCGGGTTCGAGCGCCAGCACGTTGTTGCCGTCGTCCCACTGCTCGCGCTCCACCTCGTAGGCGTCGCCGCCGGTGGCCACGCTGCGCAGCGTGCGCAAGCCCATCGCCTCGGCCAGCACGCTCAGGAACGGCGCGCTCTCGGCGCTGAAGTGCAGCTCGCCCTCGCGCTCACCGGGGCGGATGCTGGTGCAACGAATGCCGTCGACGATCTCCGGGAACACGGTCACCAGGTCGGCGTCGCAGAAGGTCATCACCGTGTCGAGGTGCATCGCACCGCGCGTGCGCGGCAGCCGGGCCGCGATCACCCGCTCGGCCGCACCGGCGCTGAACAGCGAACGCGCCAGCAGCGCAACCGCTTGCGGCGAGCTGCGCTCGCCCATGCCCACCAGCACCGTGCCATGGCCGATGGGCATCACGTCGCCGCCCTCCAGCGTGGCCGCCCCGAGATCCTGCTCGGGGTCGCCCCACCAGATGCGCGCATCGCCGCTGAACTGAGGGTGGAAGTGGTAGATCGCCTTCATCAGCAAGGTCTCGGCGCGCCGCGCCGGCCAGTGCATCGGGTTGAGCGTGACGCCGCCGTAGACCCAGCAGCTCGTGTCGCGCGTGAACATCGCATTGGGCAGCGGCTGCACGATGAAGTCGGCCGGGTCGAGGTAGTGGGCCAGGCCGGCGTCCAGCGGCTGCGGCAACTCGGCACGCACCACACCGCCGATCAGCCGCATGGCCAGTTCTCGTGCCGGCAGTTCGCACAGCCAGGCATGCAGCTCGTCGGCCAAGCCGAGACCCACATGCTGGGGTGCCAGCTTGCGCGCCAGCAGCCAGGCCCGCCCCGCAGGCAAGGCCAGCACATCGGCCAGCAAGTCATGCAGCTCAAGCACCTCGACGCCGCGCTCCTGCATCAGGCTCGTGAAGGCGTAGTGGTCCGTCTTGGCCTGGGCCACCCACATCACGTCGTCGAACAGCAGCTCGGCGCAGTTGTGCGGCGTGAGCCGTTGTTGGGCCAAGCCGGGCCGGCACACCAGCACCTTGCGCAACCGGCCGGTTTCAGAATGAACCCCGTGTTTCATCGCCGCCCTCTCAACCCAGCGTGGCCACGAGCAAGGCCTTGATGGTGTGCAGCCGGTTCTCGGCCTGGTCCCACACGATGGACGCGGGCGACTCGAACACCTCGTCGGTCACCTCCACGCCGTCGAGCCCGAACTGCTGGAATATCTGTTCGCCGAGGTGCGTGTCGCGGTTGTGCAGCGCCGGCAGGCAGTGCATGAACTTCACGCCAGGGTTGCCGCTGGCGCGCAGCAGCGCGGCATTCACCTGGTAGGGCCGCAGCTGCGGGATGCGCTGGGCCCAGACCTCCGCCGGCTCGCCCATCGAGACCCACACGTCGGTGTAGACGAAGTCGACGCCGGCCACCGCTTCTTCGGCCGATTCACACTGGCGCAGCCGCGCACCGCTGCGCTCGGCCATGCGCCGCGCCGAGTCCCACACCGCGGCGGGGGGCCACAGTTCGCGCGGCGCGCCAATGCGAAAGTCCAGACCCATCATGGCTGCGCCTTCGAGCAGCGAGTCGGCCGTGTTGAAGCGGGCATCGCCCACATAGCACAGCTTCATTTCGTTGAGCGGCTTGCGGCAATGCTGCTGCATCGTCATGAAGTCGGCCAGCACCTGCGTCGGGTGGTACTCATTGGTCAGGCCGTTGTAGACCGGCACGCCCGAGAACTCCGCCAGCTGCCGGACCTTGCTCTGCTCGAAGCCGCGGTACTCGATGGCGTCGTACAAGCGCCCCAGCACACGGGCCGTGTCCTTCACGCTTTCTTTCTCGCCGAGCTGGGAATCGTGCGCGCCGATGTAAGACACATTGGCGCCCTGCTCGAACGCGGCGACTTCGAAGGAACAGCGGGTGCGCGTCGAGGCCTTCTCGAACAGCAGCGCGATCTTCTTTCCCGACAGGTGCTGCTGCTCGGTACCGGCAGACCGGGCGTGCTGCAGGTCGCGGGCAAGGTCGACGAGATAGCTCACGCCCTTCGGCTCGAGGTCGCTCAAGGTCAGCAGGCTGCGGTTCTTCAGGTTGAAACTCATCGTGGCTCCGGCAAGTGAGGCTGCACGATTAAGGCACCGCAAATTCACCCGAAGCTTGACGCTGCGCAAAGCGACGCGATGTCGGAAACAGATCGAATCGCCGATCCGAAACGGGTGAGCGCAAGGCCGCCGCTTGACGGATGTCAAACGCGAGCTGCATCTCGACGCCGACACTGATTCCGCTCACAACTTCATCGGGTCCACACCATGTACCAACGCATTCTTGTTCCCATCGATGGCAGCCCCACCTCGGATCGCGGGCTGGACGAAGCGATTGCACTGGGCAAGCTGACGGGCGGTCGCTTGCGGCTCGTTCATGTGGTGGACGAACTCATCTTCTCCACAGGGTTCGAGACCTACTCGCCCAATACGGCAGACCTGATCCCGCTGATGAAGCAAGCCGGCCAGGAACTCCTCGCGCGCAGCAAACAACGCGCTGATGGCCAAGGTGTCGCGATCGACACCGTGCTGCTGGAATGCCTGGGTGTGCGCCTGAGCGACCTGGTCATCGAGCAAGCGCAGGGCTGGAAGGCCGACCTCATCGTCATCGGCACCCACGGCAGGCGGGGCGTCCGGCGGCTACTGCTCGGGAGCGACGCCGAGCAGATCCTGCGCCTGTCGCCCGTTCCAGTTCTTCTGGTGCGCGGCGTGGCCACTGATGCTGACAGTGCACCCGCAACCGCGTAAGGTATGCAGACTGATCGCATCCGACCATGGTCGAACTGGAACTCAAGTTTTCAATCGACGAAGCGCAGCTGAACTCGCTGAGCCAAGGGCTGCGCGCTCATGGCGCGCGGACGGTCCGCCTGAATGCGCAGTACTACGACACGGCAGACTTTCAACTCGCGCGGCATCGCCTGTCCCTGCGTTTGCGCAAGGAAGGGCGCGATCGAACCGAGATTGCACGGCAGCGCTTCGAACTCGACCTGCCCAATGGCGTGGTCGAGGTCGCGCTGGACCGCGGCACCGTGCGCGTGGGTCCGCACCAGGCACCTCTCTGCGAGCTCGAGTTGGAACTCAAGACAGGCAGCGCGGCCGCGTTGTTCGATCTGGCCGCGGCATGGGTTCGGCATGGTGGCCTGTGGCTCGACACCCGGTCGAAGTCGCAACGCGGCGTGCTTCTGGCAAACGGCCCGGCGGATCGCTCGCCGGCCCTTGGGCCGGCGCTCAAACAGCATCGGCGACTGGATGGCCGGCAGATGCTGTGCGCCGTCCTCGGTTCGGTGATGAACGAGCTGCTGCCCAACGCCAGCCACGTCGCGTCCGGCAGCAGTGACGGGGAGCACATTCACCAACTTCGCGTCGGCCTGCGACGCTTGCGAACCGCACTGCGCGAATTCCGCTCGTCGGCGAAGGATGTCGACCCTGGCTGGGACGCTGCGCTCGGGCGCGTCTTCGCTGAACTCGGCCGCGTTCGCGATGACGATGCCGTGGCAGAGACCGTGAAGCCTGTGCTCGTGCAGGCGGGCGCCTCGAAGCTGGTCTGGCACAAGTCCGCAGGTGCGGGCGACGCTACTGATGCGGTACGAAATCAGGCCTTCCAGCTGACCCTGCTGGACATCTTGAAGTACTCGCTGGCCGATGCGGACCCGAGGCAGACCCCGCCCCGATCACATCGGGCGTGCCTGCGTCACCTCGAACAGCGATTGACCCGCCTTCACCGCCAAGCCGTGCACAGCGGCAAGCGGTTTGCCAAGTTGCCGTTGAACAAGCAGCACCAGGCCCGAAAGCGCCTCAAGCGATTGCGCTACCTGGCCGAATTCGTGGCGCCGCTCGAAAGCGCCTCTGCGGTGAAAAAGTATTTCGGTGTTCTTCGCTCTGCCCAAGATGCCCTGGGCTTGCACAACGACATCGGCGTTGCGGCCAGGCACTTTCGCGCCGACGGCGGCCCGGGTTCCGAATCGCATCGGTCGGCAGACATCCTCGACCGACATGCACGCAGCACCGGGCGGCTGGCGCAAGCCGCGCTGAGAAAGCTGTCCGACGCGTCACCGTTCTGGGGTGGATAGGGAGCCGGCCGGCCAATTGCGCCTGCTGTCGATCCCCAAAGTTGCTCGCCGGTGCACGGCCCGTCGACCGGCGAGCAAGCCGAGGCTCAGGGCTTGTAGGGCAACGACACGTAGAGCTTGCCGAGTTCGGTCAGCTGGCCGTCGGCCCCGAGCAGACTTGAGAAGTGCACGTCGTTGTCCCAGCGGCCTGTGAACCAGGCGTAGCGCACGACATCGGCGCGGCCCTCGAGCATGGCGACCATCTCGGTCATCTGCGTCTTCTGCTTGGCCACGCTGTCGATCTGCGCCGCGCCGTCGCCGTTGTGCCAGTTGGCGAACTCGGTGACCCAGAACGGCTTGCCGTATTTCGCGAGCCGGTCGAGCTGCGTACCGAGGCCGTAGTCGTACCAGTGGAAGCCCAGCATGTCGATGCGCGGATCGCGCTGGCCGTTGGCCGCACGGTAGGCCGCGTAGAAGGAATCCATCCAGACGACGGGATCTTCGAAGCCGGCGAGGTTACCCCAGGTGATCTGCGGGCCGACGATCTTCACGCCCGCCTTGCTCGCGAGCGCCTCGATGCGAGGCCACGCAGCCGCCACACTGGCCGGCGACATCGTGGCCTGGCCCCACAGGTTGGGCTCGTTGAGCACCAGCAGGTACTTGTACTGCGGGTTGGCCTTCAGCAGCGCCTCGATCTCGGCGTCGTTGAAGCTGAAGTCCCACAGCATCGGCACGAAGTCGGTGCCGGCGGGCGGGGTCAGCTTCGGCTTGCTCGACCAGTTGTACCACCACGAAACCCCGGGGGCGAGCGCGGCCAGGTCACCGCTGGTCGCAACGTCGTATGCGATGCCGCGCTTGGCGCTCTTGCCCGATGGGACGGACGGCGTCGTGCCGCCGTCAGGCACGAGACGCCATTGCTGGTTGTCGTTGCGCGTGCAATCCCACTGGTGCACGACACCGCCAACCGTGGTGCTGAAGCCCGCGACGTCCACGCACTTGCCGCTGTGGCGCGCCTTCAGCTCGAAGGCATCGCCGACGGCGGTTGCGGTGTAGCGCTGGTTCGCAGTGGCGTTGTCGGTGAGCTGCTGCACGGCCGCACCGTTGGCGGTCGACGACGCGGCGACGCTGATCGACTTGCCGCTGCGCACGTTGGTCAGGCGCCAGGCGCCGTTGCCGGCAGAGGCGATGTCGAAACGCTGCGCGTCGTCGCTCGCGCAAGCCGCCTGCAGCAGGCGCGCGCTGTCGGCCGTGCTACTGCCTTCGATCCCGACGCACAGCTGCGAGTGCACCGAGCGCACCGAATAGCGGCCCACGGCCGGGCCGGCCTTGCCGCCGCTCGCGACGGGATGCAGCAGGAAGAGCTGCGTTGCGTCGTCCTTGCAGGTGAGCTGCTGCAGCCCCGTGCTGCTGGATGGCGCGACGCACTTGCCGCTGCCTGCGTTGACGAGCGCGAAACGGTTGCCGCCCAGGCGCTTGAACGTGAAGCGCTGTGCGCCGGAGCCGTTGTCTTGCCACTGCTGCACGGCGGCGCCATCGGCTCCGGAGGCGCCGGCCACGTCCATCACGCGGCCACCGTTGGCCAGCAGCTTGTAGCGGCCCGTGCCGTCCACGCTGATGTCGAGCGACTGCGCCGCACCGAGGTTGCAGTCGGCGAAGCGGAAGCGCGCGCCGTTGGCACTGTCTGCCGCCTCGATGCACTGGCTGCTGGCCGCGTTGACGAGCACGTAGCGCTCGGCCGTGAGCGGCAGCGTGGTGTCGGCCGACGGTGCGAAGGCCGCGATCGATTCGGTGGGTGCCGTGCTGCCGGCATCGGCGCCCGCGTTGCTGCTGCCACTGCTGCCGCCGCTGCCGCCGCAAGAGGCCAATCCGCCGATCAGCCCAGCCAGCGCAGCCGCCAGGGCCGCCTTCCAGATCCGCTGTGTACTCGCCATGTTTACCCCTTGTTAGGTCGCTCGCGGCGGCCTCAGATGGCGGGACGCCTGGGGACGGCAGTCTATGGAACTGGTTCCAATAGGCAAGGAGAAGGATGTGAGCAGGTGTGAACTCTTCACACGCACGGATTCGACGCTGTTCTTCACCTACACGGATTTCCGATGCGTTGAGCGAGTCAAGGCATTCGGTTCATACGCGAGCGCAGCCGATCTCAGGTTTGCTGAACGTCTTCGGGCCGCCGCCGGCGCACCACCTTCGCTGGCACGCCTGCAACGGTGCAATAGGGCGGAACCGGGTTCACCACCACGCTGCCGGCGCCGATCCTGCTCATGCAACCGATCTCGATGTTTCCGAGCACCTTGGCTCCGGCACCGAGCATCGCGCCACGGCGCACCTTGGGATGCCGATCGCCACGCTCGTTGCCGGTGCCGCCCAAGGTGACGTCTTGCAGGATGGACACATCGTCTTCGACGATGGCGGTTTCGCCGATGACGATCCCGCTTCCGTGGTCGAGCATCACTCCCTTGCCCATCGGCACGGCAGGGTGAATGTCGACACCGAGAACAAACGAAGTCCGATTCGAAAGCCAGTGCGCCAAGTCGCTGCGCCCAAACTTCCACAGCGAATGGGCCAGGCGATGCGATTGAAGCGCCTGGAAGCCCTTCAAGTTCAGCAGCGCATGAACATAGGAGCCGCACGCCGGATCGCGTGCCTTGACGGCGAACAGGTCCGACTCGATGAACTCAAGGGCCAGGCTGTCTTCGCGAAGCACGTCGAGCATCAGCTCGCGCAGCCCGTGGCCTCCCGGCTGCTCCGCTCGAAGCCGCCGAGCAAGCACCGCACTGACGATCTCGGCCGGCGACGGACGAGACAACACCAGGTCGTCGACCATCGACCGCAAGAACGGCTCGCGCGCGGCCATCTGGGCAGCCGCCTCGCGTACGCCCTGCCAAAGGCCGGCCGAGTTGGGCGACCGCTCTGCAAGATCCTCGGGGCGGAGACGGCCGGCACCTTCAACCCCAGGCGCAGGGAATTCTTCCGCCCACGTGATGCCGGCCCAATGGTCACCGGGCTGGCAGCGCGCCTCATGCAGGGCAACGGCCATGAGTTTCTCAGCGGGCGGGGGCCGCTACTGCCGCTGCATCGGCAGCCAGCTCGGCCAACCCGAAGAGATCCTTCGTCGACGGATCGAAGACCTTGGAGAAAACCTCGTCGTGGTTGCGGAAGGCCTTGAATTCGATCCCGTTTCCTGAAGGGTCGGCCACGAACATCGTGGCGTGTTCTCCTGGCATTCCCTTCATCCGAATGTGGGGAGGATCGAGAAACTCAGACCCCTGGGATTTGATCAACTCGGCCAGTTCACTCCACGCGTCCCAGTCGAGATTCATACCGAAATGCGGAACCGGAACGGTTTCACCGTGGAATTTCGACCGAAACGTATTGAACCAGTTTGTCTCGCCTTGCGAAGCGTGCACAACCAGATGGTGCCCGTAGAAATTGAAGTCGATGAAGTTGCCTGTGGAGCGCCCTTCTTTCGCACCCAGCACATCACGATAAAACCTTCGTGCTTCTTCGAGATCACGAACGGGAATGGCCAAATGGAATTGTTTAATCCGGGTATTCATGCCAAGGCTCCCAATTCAGACTGCGCGGCGTCGGTGGTGGAAGACCGATTCGAATCAATCGGCATCTGTAAATTCACGGTATGGGAGACGCGCACCCGATTCACATGCTGTGATTTCACAGATTCAAATATATTCTCCCAGAAGCTGGCCCACGAGGTCATGCTTTCGCAATAACCTTGCCCCAGCTCCGCCACCTCGCTGGCGCCATGCGCAACAATTTCGTCATTGATCAATTGACGTGTCCGGACGCGATGGTCTATATCGTGCTCTCCGATGTGAAGATCCCAGAATCTCCAGTCGATGCTGGACTTTCTGGCTTGAATATAGGGGTTCTTGACGATGTGCTCGTAGAACCGTGACAGGTAGATCTGGCAAACGCATTCGCCACCCATGCCGCGCAGGCCGATGCCATATGCCGTGCTCTTGCCCGGTTCCAGCAGTTTCCGGCGGACGTTGTCGAGCAGGTCGAGATTGTCTTTGATGGCCAGGGTATCCAGGTCTTCATCGGCCGCGCCGATACTCTTCAAAAAATCGTCATAAAGCCGCGGATGGGCCTTCAGCGGGTCGCCATACCCCAGTTCGTCAGAAAGAATATCCGCAAGAAAACTTCTCAGCTTCCCGCCCTGCATGCGGGCGATCAGAAGTGCGATGTCGGGTATGTAGTAGATCGTGAAGAACCTGTATTGAACGAGGAGCGCCATCAGCTCTTTGGGGCTGGCATTCTCCGCGAACGAGAAAAGGCCTTTTGCATGATCGATCGTCTGGTCTTGCAGCTCGTCGGCCAGTTGCCAGAACCGGCTTACGTCCGTACAACTCCAATTCGTGGTTTTCATCAAGAAGCGCCTTTCATGACAAGATGACTTGAAACCAGAAACCTGGTTTACGGCAGTGACCAAAAAACGACAACGCCCGATGGCACGTCACATACCTAATAGACCGGCTATCGAATTAACTCGCCACATACTATTCACTCATTACTCCAATGGACATCCATGCGGCGCGGTGGCGAGACTTTCTTCCATCCGATATTGGATTGGAATATGCATTCTTGGTAGTATTCCTCTCATTTCTGATAGGACCAGAATGAATCTCAACGCCGCCCAGATGTTCGTCTGCGTCGTGCAGGCCGGTAGCCTGTCCGCTGCGGCCGATCGCCTTGGCGTTCCGCTTGCAACGCTGAGCCGGCAGGTTCGCGAACTCGAGCGGCAGTTGAAGGTGCAGTTGCTGGAGCGCTCGGTGCGCGGCACCAAACTCACCGATGCCGGTGCGCGGCTGTACGAGCACGCCTGCCGCGGCGTCGAAGCGCTGGTCGAAGGCGAACAGGCAGTGATGAGCGATCAGGCGCGGCTCAAGGGGCGATTGCGCTTGTCGCTGCCGCCGATGGTTGAACCGTGGTGGGAACTGCTCGGGAAATTCAGGCAGCAGTACCCGGAAATCCGGATGCATGTCTACACCACCGAGCGGCGTGTCGACCTGATCGAAGACGGCATCGACGTCGCGCTGCGCGTGGGCACCATCGCCCATGAAAACATGGTGGCGCGGCAGGTGGTCACCTTTCGCCACGTGCTGGTGGCCAGCCCGTTGCTGGTCGAGCGGCTGGGCCTGCCGGAGTCGCCCGATGACCTGCGTCGGTTCCCCTGCGCGGCCTGGAACGTGGGGGCCAATGCCAAGCCATGGCGCTTGGGCGACAGAGTCTTCGAAACCAAATCGGTGCTGTTGACGAATGACTATGCGCACCTTCGAAACCGTGCACTCGCCGGCGAAGTGGTCACCGAGCTTCCGCCGTTTCTGGCTTCCAAGGCGATTCGCGAGCGGCAGCTGGTCGCCCTGCTGCCGGACCACCCGATGCCCGAGCAGCAGGTCAACCTGCTCTATCCCTCGCACCGCCACCCTTCGGCGATCGTGCGGGCCTACCTTGATTTTTGCCAGCAGCACGTGCCGCAACTCATCCAGGCGGCGTGACGCGCACGCACGCTGGCATCACGCCCGCCCAGGCCCCTACTCCACCTTCACCGTGCGCAGCCGCAACGCGTTTCCGATCACGCTGACCGAAGAGAGCGCCATGGCCGCGGCAGCCACCACCGGCGACAGCAGCAGGCCGAAGAACGGGTACAACACGCCAGCCGCCAACGGAATGCCCGCCACGTTGTAGGCGAACGAGAGGAACAGGTTCTGCCGGATGTTGCGCATGACGGCGTGCGACAGCGTCCTCGCTCGAACGATGCCCATGAGGTCGCCCTTGAGCAGCGTGATGCCCGCGCTCTCCATCGCCACGTCGGTGCCGGTGCCCATGGCGATGCCGACCGTGGCGGCGGCCAGGGCCGGCGAGTCGTTGACGCCGTCGCCTCCCATGGCAACGACCCGGCCCTCGCGCATCAGCCGCTGCACCACCGCAACCTTGTCTTCGGGGAACACTTCGGCCACCACTTCGTCGATGCCGAGCTGCTTGCCCACCGCTTCTGCCGTCGTCTTGCCATCGCCCGTCAGCATCACGATGCGGATGCCGGCCGCTTTCAACGCTTGAAGCGCCTGCGGCGTTGTTGCCTTGATCGGGTCCGCAATCGCGACGAAGCCAGCGAGCTTGCCGTCGACTCCAATGAAGATGACCGTGGCCGCCTTGGAGCGCTGCTCTTCCGCGGCCTGATTCAAGGGCGCCGAGTCGATGCCGCTCTCGGCCAGGAACTTCGCGCTGCCTGAAACGACCCGCTGCCCGTCGACCATGCCGACCACGCCTTTGCCGACGGGTGAGTCGAAATCCGCGACCGCAGACAGGCTCAGCTTGCCCTCCTGCGCCGCGTTGACGATGGCCATGGCCAACGGGTGCTCACTGGCCCGCTCCACGCTCGCCAGCTTCTGCAGCACGTCGTCCTTGCCGAAGCCTGGGGCCGGCTCGATGTGAACCACTTTCGGCCGGCCCTCCGTGAGCGTTCCGGTCTTGTCGAGCACCAGCGTGTCGACCTTCTCCATGCGCTCGAGCGCCTCGGCATCGCGAATGAGCACGCCATGCTGCGCGCCCTTTCCGACGCCGACCATGATGGACATCGGCGTGGCCAGGCCCAACGCGCATGGACACGCAATGATGAGAACGGCAACCGCTGTGATGAGCGCGTAGCTGAACGCCGGCGACGGGCCCCAGATCAGCCAGACGACGAAGGTGAGCGCTGCAATCAAGATGACGGCCGGCACGAACCAGCCCGCGACCTGGTCGGCCATGCGCTGGATGGGCGCGCGGCTTCGCTGGGCGGCAGCCACCATGTGAACGATTTGCGAAAGCAGCGTATCGGCGCCCACCTTCTCGGCGCGCATCACGAATCCCCCGGTCTGGTTCAGCGTGCCGGCCGTGACCTTAGCGCCCACGGACTTCGCCACCGGAATGGGTTCACCCGTGACCATCGACTCATCGACGTTGCCCTTGCCGTCGGTGAGCTCACCATCCACCGGCACCTTTTCACCCGGCCGCACGCGAAGCAGCTCGCCCACCTGGATGCCCTCGACCTCGACTGTTTCATCGCTTCCATCGGCATTGACCTTCACCGCCGTCTTGGGCGCCAGACCCAGCAGTGCCTTGATGGCACCGGAGGTCTTCTCACGCGCCCGCAGCTCGAGCACCTGCCCGAGCAGAACCAGCACCGTGATGACCGCCGCAGCCTCGAAGTAGATGGGGACGGCGCCATCCGACAGGCGCAAGGCAGACGGGAACAGCCCCGGCGCAACGGTCCCGACGATGCTGTAGACCCATGCGGCGCCAGTGCCCAGCGCGATGAGCGAGAACATGTTCAGGCTGCGGTTCTTCACCGACGCCAGCGCGCGCACGAAGAACGGCCAGCCGGCCCAGAGCACGACCGGAGTACCCAGCAGCAGCTGAACCCAGTTCGAGGTCTGCTGTGCAATGAGGTGGTGGATGTTGAAAAGATGCCCACCCATCTCCAACGCGAAAACCGGGGCCGTGAGCGCGGTGCCAATCCAGAAGCGCCGGGTCATGTCGCGCAGCTCCGGGCTCTCACCCGCCTCGGCGGTGGCCAGCACCGGCTCCAGCGCCATGCCGCAGATGGGGCAGTGGCCGGGGCCCATCTGGCGCACCTGGGGGTGCATCGGGCAGGTGTACTCGACCTGGCTCGGGCCGCCCCCGGCCATCGGCTTCTTCGGGCCGGGCGCAGCTGCGTGCTGGCCGTGCTCGTGATGAGCGCCGCCCATCACCGTGCCATCGGGCATCACGTGCTCTCCGTGATGACCGTGATGCACGTGGTCGGTGGTTGTTCCGGTGGGGTTCGGCATGGCGTTCTCCTGTGCTCGTTGCAGTCTCGACCTTCCCCTGGTTGGAGGGTCAAGCGGCGGGCTGTCGAGAAACCCTCCCGGCAGCAATCCAAAGGCCGAGCACCACCCAACCCGAGTCGCGCAACGCCTACTTGGCCGCAGGCGGTTTCATGCTCTCACGGTCCACCATCATCTGCATCATCATTTCCATCATGTCCATGCGCTTGCCCATCGCCTCGGGGTTCGCAGGCATCCCAGCGCCTTTGCCGCCGGGCGCTTTCATCTGACCCATCATCGCCATGCCGTCCTGCATGGCCTTCATGTGCTCGCCCATCAACGCCTGTCGCTCTTCCGGCGTCTTCGCGGCCACCATCTTTTCGTGCATTGCCTGCATGGACTTCATCCGCGTCTCCGGCGTGGCCGAGGCCTTCGATGGTGCGGGCGTCGGCCCCGAGGCGCCGGCAGTGTGGTGCGCAGCATGGTCTTGCTCAGGCTGCGCCAAGGCGCTGCTTGAAAGTGCCGCGGCGACGGCGAGAACAAAAATAGAACGCATAGGAATCTCCGGGTTGATGGACGAGCTTCGCAGGCTCAAGGAGTGCGCGGCTTGAGACAGGTCAAGGTATTGAGATCGGCCAAGGTGCGGCCCCGGCCTTGCAGCAGAGCAACACGTTCGAGCCGGAGGCGACGCTCAAGCCAAGGAATCGGCACACGCAACAACCTTGCTTCAAGTCAAGGCATCCGGTCTTCACATGCCTACGATGAAGCAAGCAGAAAGAGCCCGCATGTGCGGCTCGCCATGAGAGGAACGCCATGGGCACCGTGAACGCTTCCAGGCAAAGCCAGACCCTTTCGAATGCGAGCACATCATGAAGCCACCCCACCCGACGCGCTTTGTCCTCAGAAGACGGGACGGAGTTCGCTCCGACAAGTCAACGGTCGACGCCGTTGCGATGATTCAGCTCGCCCACGGCCGGATCGTCGATTCAGCGCCGGGCATGCTGTTGTTCGAAGGAACGCCGCCCATGGCGGCCCGCCTGGCGAAGCAGTTGCCGGACTGGCAGATGGCCCGCGAAACCTTTGTTCGCCCCGTATCGAACGCGTAACGCATCCAGCTTGACGCGCGTCGAGGCCGCTCAGCCTGCAACCGGCGCTGAAGGCAGCATGCCGCCAGCCCACAGGCGCCATGAAGCCCACGCAGCGGGCGCCGCCAAGGCCATGAACACCCAGCGCGGATCGAGCACAGGCAAGCCGAAGGCACCGGCCACCGCGGGCAGCAGCAGCACCAGCATGCCCATCGCACACACGCCAAGCAGCAGCGCATGGAAGGCGCGGTTGTCTTGCCGCAGGCCCCCCGCTGCGCCGCGGAACCAGCGCAGCATCGCCAGGTTGCCCAGGACGACCGAGGCCACCGCGGCCAGCCGCAAGGCGTCGTCTGCAAGGCCCACGTACCACCCCACCCACTGGACCACGATCACGAACAGCAACGCGACGCCACCCACCGCCAGCGCGCGGCCGATGCCGCCCGAGCTGATGAGCGGCGCATCGGCGCCGCGCGGGCGCGTCTGCATTGCATGCTTCGACAGCGGCTCGGCCTCGAACACCAGCGAGCAGGCCGGGTCGATGATCAGCTCGAACAAGACCACGTGCAACGGCAGCAGCAGAACCGGCCCACCCAGCAAGGGCAGCATGGCCAGGCCGACGATCGGCACGTGGACTGCAAACAGGTAGCCGATCGCCTTTTGCAGGTTGGCGAAGATGCGGCGCCCAGCCCTCACCGCATCGACCAGTGACGCAAAGCGGTCGTCCAGCAGCACGATGGCCGCCGCTTCGCGCGCCACGTCGGTGCCGCGCTCGCCCATGGCCACCCCGACGTCTGCGGCCCGCAACGCGGGGGCATCGTTCACGCCGTCTCCGGTCATCGCGACGACTTCGCCGCGGCGCTGCAGTGCTTGCACGATGCGCAGCTTCTGTGCAGGTGTGACCCGCGCGAAGACCGCGATGTGCGCCACCTGCTGATCGAACTGCGCTTCGTTCATCGCGTCGAGCTGCGCACCGGTGCGCACCACGGAATCATTTGCAGCCGCCACCAGGCCCGCCTGGTGCGCAATGGCCAGCGCGGTGGCAGGCGCATCGCCGGTGATCATGACCACGCGCACGCCTGCGGCCCGGCACGCTTGCAGCGCCGCGGGCACGTCTTCGCGCAAGGGATCGCGGAAGGCCAGCAGCCCGGCCACCGCGTAACCCGACTCCGGCATCTCCGACGATGCGTCGCAACGCGCGGTTGCAACGGCGATCACACGCATGCCTTGGGCAGCCCAGGCCAGCGTCTGCGCGTTCAGGCGCTGCAGCCGATCGGGCGTGTCAGTGCAGCGCGCCAGAACCGCCTCGGGCGCGCCCTTGATCACGGCCGTGAGCAGCTCGCCGGGAGCGAGCTGCCAGCCTTGCCGCACGAAGGGGCGCCCGGGCGTGACACCTTCGCGCGCCCGCAGCGCCGAGGCCTCGGGTCGCGAGCCGGCGACATGCAGACGAAAGATGGCCTGGTCCATCGGCTCCAGGCCTTCTTCCACGCTGGCGAGCGCAGCGGCCTGCAACAGCGGCTCGAAGCCTTCGGGAACCGGCTCTCCCGGTTGCCGTTCGCACGACAGCCCGCTCGCAGTTTGCAGACCCGCCACCTCCATGCGGTTGCAGGTGAGCGTGCCGGTCTTGTCGACGCACAGCACCGTCGTCTTGCCCAGCGCTTCGATCGCCTGGGGTTGGCGCGTGAGCACCTGCAGCTTGGCCAGGCGCCACGCACCCAGGGCCAGCATCACGGTCCACACCACCGCGAACTCTTCGGGCACGGTGGACATCGCCAGCGTGAGCCCCACCAGCAGCCCCGCCGTCCACGAGCCCTGCCGCCATGCGAAGACCAGCGTCGCCACCACGCAGATGCTCAGGGCCAGCAAGGCCACCGACCGGATCAGGCGCTTCAGCTGCAGGTGCAAGGGGCTCTCTCGCGGCACCAGCGCCGAGAGCGAGCCGCCGATCTTGCCAAGCTCGGTGCGTGCCCCGGTTGCCGTAACGCGGCCTACGCCGTCGCCTTGCACGACCAGCGTGCCGGCATGCAGTGCACGGGCCGGTGCACCGACCTGCGAGCTCTTGTCGACGGGCTCGGACTCGCCCGTCAGCATCGATTCGTCGACGCGCATCGAATGCGATTCGAGCAACAGCGCATCGCAAGCGAGGCGGTCGCCTTCTTGAACGATCAGCCGGTCGCCGACAACGAGTTCGTGGCTGGATATCCGCTTCGTCACCCCATCGCGAACGACAGTGCTGCGCGGGCTGGACAGGTCGCGCAAGGCCTCGAGCACCCGCTGGGTACGCAACTCCTGGTAGACCGAAATGGCCACCACGGCCACCAGCGACAACAGCAGCATGCCGCTGTCGAACAGGCTGCCGACGAGCGCGTAGACAAACGCGCACGCAAACAGCAGCAGCACCATCGGCTGCATGGCCACCGACACGGCAGTCGCCACCGCGCTCTTGTGGCCCGGCGGTGGGAGGCGGTTGGGCCCGTCGCGCTCCAGGCGCGTGCGCGCCTCGGTCTCGCTGAGACCGGCAGAGTCGTCGAGTGGCGACTGCATCATCCGAGGTCGACGCTGTCTCGGTACTCCGGCACCGTGCACGGCGCGCCATGCCGCTCTTCGATGGCCTGGCGCAAGGCGTCCGCCGCGACGGGTTCGCCATGCGTCACGAACACCCGGCGCGGCTTGGACGGCAAGGCGCCCACCCACGCCAGCAGCTCATCGCGGTCGGCATGCGCAGAGAGCGAATCGATCTGCGCCACCTCGGCGCGCACCGGCACATGCTGGCCGTGGATCTTCACGGTGGTAGCACCCGCGACCAGCGCAGCCCCACGCGTGCCCGCCGCCTGGTAGCCGGCGAAGAGAATGCTGTTGCGCGCATCGGGAGCAAACGCCTTCAGGTGATGCAGCACCCGGCCGCCCGAGGCCATGCCGCTCGCCGAGATGATGACCGAGGGCACCCGCAGGCTGTTCAGTCGCTTGGACTCGTCCGTGCTGTTGACAATGTGCGCCGCGTTGCACATCGCATCGCACTGCTCGGCCGTGAGCCGGTGCTCGTGCCGGTGAACCTCGTAAAGGTGGGTCGCGTTGGCTGCCATGGGGCTGTTCAGGAAGGCAGGGATGTCCGGGATGCGCCGCTGCTCCCGAAGCAAGTGCAGGCAGTACATCAGCGTTTGCGCACGCCCCACGGCAAAGGCGGGCACCACCACGATGCCGCCACGCGCGGCCGTTCGGTTGATCACATCGGCCAGCACCGACAACACATCGGCGCCCGCATGCAAGCGGTCGCCATAGGTCGACTCCACCACCAGCCAGTCGCAGGCTTGCGGTGCGGCCGGCGGCAGCATCAGCAGGTCATTGCTTCGGCCCAGGTCGCCGGAAAACAAGATCGACCCGCCGCCCCATTCCACCCGCACGCTGGCCGCGCCGAGCAGGTGCCCGGCGCGCGTGAGCGTCACCCGCACGCCGGGGATGGGCTCGAAGCTCTCGTCGAAATGCACGCTGCGAAACGCCCGCAACGCTTCGTGCGCCTGCGCTTCGGTGTAGAGCGGCAACGCGGGGTGGTGTTTGGAAAAGCCATGGCGATTCGCGTACTCCGCCTCTTCTTCCAGCAAGCGCCCCGAGTCGGGCAGCAGCAAGCCGCAGAGGTCGCGTGTCGCGGCGCTGGTGTAGACGTGTCCCCGAAAGCCCGCTTCGCGGAGCCGCGGAATGAAGCCGCTGTGGTCGAGGTGCGCGTGGGTCAGCACCACCGCATCGACGTCACCCGCGGCGACAGGGAAGGCATCCCAATTGCGCAGCCGCAACTGCTTGAGCCCCTGGAAGAGCCCGCAGTCGACCAGCAGCCGACGGCCCTCGTGCTCGAGGAGGTATTTGGAGCCGGTCACCGTGCCGGTGCCGCCGAGAAACGTCAAGCGCATGGAGCATCCCGATGACTGAGAGAGCCTCATCTTCGGCGGGGCCTGCAGGTGGGCTGTTGATCCATGTCAAACCGATGGGCGGGTACCAACCCTCGGCCCTGGAGCCACCGCGTCCTCTCGCGGAGCCTGAGGCTAAGCTCCGTTCGCCCTGAGCCTGTCGAAGGGTGCGCCGTGCACTGCGCTGGCTTCGACAGGCTCAGCCCGAACGGTATGGAAAACTCGGGAATCTCTCAGGTTCTCAAGCCTTCGCGACGTACACGCGTTGTGCCTTGCCACTGCTCGCGCGCGCATTCGGCACGCCGGCTCGCACATCGATCCGAACAGCGTCAACGCCCTGCCGATCCAGAAAAGCAACCAGGGCAGCTCGCCCCGCCGCGAGCATGCCGCGCGCCGCCTGCCCCTCCATGGCTGTGCTCAGCACCAGATGGCAAGGCCCTTTCTGCACCAGCTGAAAGTCGAACAGGCCGGCGTCGTCTTCCAGCACGGTGCACAAGGCCAGTGGCGGCAGCGTGACCACCCGCTTGCCAGGGAGCCCCACGCGCAGCGTGTCATCGCAGCGCCCCTGCACCTCGATCACCGGCAAGGCCGATCCGCAGGCGCAGACATCAGCATGAATCGCCACCCGGTCCCCGATGTCGTAGCGGATGAGCGGTTGGGTGTGATTGGCCAGGTTGGTCAGCAGCGTCGTGAAACCCGCCTGGCCGGCCGGCACGGCATGCCCTTGTTCGTCCACCGGTTCCAGGATCACCCAGTCCGCGTTGAGATGCAGATGGCCGCGTGAGCACTCCGAGGCCATCGAGAGAAACTCCGAGGCCCCGTACGAGCAGGAAACACCGCACCCGAACACCTGCTCGACGTGCTGGCGCACGGCCGGCGACAAGGTCTCACCACCGAGCCACAACTCGTGCAAGCCCAGCTTCAGGCGCCCGGCCTGTTGCTCTTCTGCCAAGAGCACCGCAGCGCTCGGATACGTGGCCACCACCGTGGGGCCGAAGCGCGTCAATTCGTCCACCATGCCGGCCACGGGCTGCAGAAAGGAAATGCCCTTCAGCCGCGCCGACATCGCCGGGTTGAGGCGCCGCAATCGCTCGATGGACACCGTGCTGGCGAAGTGGCCGTCCGTCGCCCCCACGAAAGCGATGCGCTCGCACAGCAGCCACGGGTCGAGCAGGCGCGCCAGCGGCCGCAGCGGCCGGCGGCGAAGGCCCTCGAGCGCGTCGCAGACCGCCATGGCGCGCTCGTCCTGCACGAACAAACCCGGCTTGCCGTTGCTGCCCGAACTTTCCCAGACCACATAGCGCCCGAGGAACAGCTCGGCGATCCGCGCCCGGTCGCGCGTGAAGCGCTGCAGCTCACCGAGATCGAGGCGCCGGTCGGTCACCCACTCGTTGAAACTGCTCATCAGTTGAGCCTTACTGACAGGCGGCAATTGGTCCAACCGCACCCGGTCGAGATCGAGACCCGCGAGCAAGCGGCGGTACAGCGTGGAGCCGTCGCGCGCCGCCTTCAGCAAGGCAGCAAGCCGAGACGCCTGCATCTCGGCCAGCCGCTGCCGGCTGCAACGCGCGCCAGCCAACACGTCGGCGGCCACCGACATGCGCCAGGGGTCAAACGGCTGAAACATGGCGTGGGCTGTTGCTACGGCCAGGCGGCACGCCCGGCAACGCGAACTCTTGCTTCCGGTCCCATGGGTGCCTCCATCGAGAAACGGTCATTGAGGCACGCCGTGCGGCAAGCCAGGTTGATCTGCAGCAAGCCGAGCTTGTTCAGCATGTCGTCGTGCATCTGGAACCTTTGGCGCTGCGCTCTGAACTTGAGGCGCATCAATCGACCCCCAGCCCTTCGTTCCTAGAGTGACTGATCGAACGACCGAGTCCCCGAGGAACCCATGAACCACAAAGAAGCCATCGCATCCTGCGCACTCCTCGTCGCCACCTGCATGCCTGTTCATGTCCATGCCCAAAGCTATGCCGGGGCATCGCTGGGGCAGTCTCGTGTCGACCTTGTCTGCACCAGCGAGACGGACTGCGACCAGCATGGCACAGCGTTCAAGCTCCTTGCTGGCTACAGGGTCGCGCCGAACGCCGCGGTGGAGGCGATGGTCTACGACCAGGGCAAGGCCACCCTGACCAACACCCGGCTCGCCGGTGACCTGAGAAGCCGCGGCGTGGGCATGCATCTGCTGCTCATCGCACCGCTGGGCGAAAGAGCCTCGCTCACCGGAAAGATCGGCCTGGTGGCCACACGCATCAGCATGGATGGCAATTCATCGTCCTCGGCTTCGGCGCGTGATTCCGAATGGCGCATCCACACCGGTTGGGGCATCGGGGGTGGCTACGAGTTCACCCAGCACATCGGCGCACGGCTGGAGTTCGAGCGTGTGCACGCCAAGTCTCATGACGAGAAGATCCTGATCGATCTGATGACGGCGGGGTTGGTCTACCGCTTTTGAAATGCTGGCCGCAAGAAGACGACACCCGGCGCACGCCGACGCGTTCGAGTTCGCGTAAGGCGGCCGAGGTCATTGCGACTGGGGCCACTCAAATGCGACTGGCGGCGAAAGTTGCCGCGACTGGCCCGCGACCGGGAGAAGGTCTGCATGCTCTGCTGTGGCACGGTCCGAACCGTCTAGGTTTTGTGTGGCTTGCTGAATGGCCGAGCCATGGCTGATCCGCAGTTTCAAACCAGCGGCGGCCCCAGACAGCCCAGGCTGCCAGCCATGCGCTCGGCCAGTCTTGACCAAGGCGAAGTCAGGGAGCGCGTGCTCTACCGCGCAAGCCACCGCCGGGTATGACTGCTTCCGAGACATTCGATCGTCACGTAGAGAGCCCGCACGCACCCCAAGAACGCACCGGGCCGGGCAAAGCTGTCGGTCATCCTGGGTCCACGGTCGAGGAAAGTTGCACCTAGACGCCATCAGGCTACGTGCGCCAACGCACAGACGTGCGCGCCACGGCAATCGCAAGCTGCGAGATGACATCTACTTCTGTTCATGTGCGTCGCAGGCATCGCGCATTGCAATGCTTGCTCCGTCGCGCGCTCTGGCCTGCATTTGATGCAGATCAAGGCGTGCTGGTGGTGCCCACGTAGCATGAATCGCACATAAATCATACGAACATGAAGCCCTTTTCAAACCACCGCACCAGGCGCAACACCACATTCGTGGCGATGCTGGTGTGGGCGTTTGCGCTGGCTTCGGGAATCGCGAATGCCTGTCTGCTTGAGACGCCCGGCCAACACTCGCATGTTGCTGCGAGCCGCTCTTCGGACGCTCATCACGCTCATGCCAATGACGCGCTGACAGGTGACGCGGTCGCGGTCGCGGTCGACCATGACGACGACCGAGATGCCTCCAAGGAATCGTGCCTCAAAGCCTGTGACGACGGTTCGAACGCACAGATCAAGCTGGCGGCTGGTGTCGATCTGAGCGATCCCGGTCTGGCGCCCTTCGTTGTGTTCGCATGGAATGCAGCGACCCCTGTCGTCTCGGCGCCAAGCCGGTTCGATAGGCTTCAGGTTCCCGTCGTGGGACCGCCTTTCAGACTGCGCTACTCGCGACTGACGTTGTAGCCGTCTGATGACGCCTGATCCAGAGCCCCGTGCTCTGCGGCCTGCGTCAATGCCTGTGCTCGTTTCGGCTCCGCTCCAAGGTGCGACGGCCGATCCCGACGCCAGGTGATCCACCGAAGCCTGGCAGCAAACGCCGGCTTTCCAACTCGACCATTCGCATCAGGAAGCATCCACATGAAACTCGCTAATTCACTCTCGCTCGCCCTTGCCATTTCCATCATCGGCGTGCCCGCCTGGGCCGCCGACGCGGACCCGCATCAGGCCCATCACCCGGCAGGGACCGCCTCGGCGCCTGCCGCCAAGGCAATGCCCCGCAAGGCCCGGTCTGACATGGCACGCATGGATGCCCAGGTGAAGGCCATGCACGAGATGCACGACAAGATGATGGCTGCGAAAACCCTGGCGGAGCGGGACGCGCTGACGGCCGAGCACATGAAGGTCATGCAGGACAGCATGACCATGATGAACGGCATGTCCCCCGGCGAAATGGGTGGCACGGGCGCAATGAAGGGCGACATGGCCGCGCGCCACCAGACGATGGAGGCGCGCATGGAGATGATGCAGGCCACCATGCAGATGATGATGGATCGTCTGCCCGCCGCGCTGACGAAGTGACCGGAGCGCCGACATGGCGGCCGCCGCTCGCCCGTTCAGCACTGGGATCGCCCTGGCCGTCACCGTCGGGGTCTTCTACGCCCTCTGCACCCTGGCGTGGGTGCTGGCGCCTGGCCCATTCCTCGGCTTCACGAACAGCCTGTTCCACGGCATGGACTTCAGCACCATGGTGCAGCCGCGGCCGTTCGCGTGGTCAGGGTTTCTCGTCGTGCTGCTGTTGCTGAGCGGCTGGGCGCTGCTCGCAGGGACCTTCTTCGCCTGGCTGCGCAATTTACTGGCGGATTGACAGCACCCGCCTTCTGGAGCAACGAATGAATCACGAACTTTCCCACCACGACGCCGAACCCCAACCGTTCTGGCGCTCGCGCTACGCCATCGGCTTGGTCGTCATGGGCGCCATCGCCGCGTACTTTCTGCTGAGCGAGCACCGTGCCCACTTCCTCGGCGCCTTGCCGCTCCTGCTGCTTTCGTGTCCGCTGATGCATGTCTTCATGCACCACGGCCATGGCGGTCACGGCAGCCACGGGCACCACCACGGTGGTGAGCCCACGCCCACGCCGCCAGCAACAGCGCTGACGCCGCCCACCGGAGACCGGCCATGAACCACGATGCACCCGCCTACGGATTGTGGGCACTGGTCGTCTTCAACTCGGCCATCTTCCTGATGTTCGCGTTCAGCTTCTTCAAACCACAGACGGCACGCGACTGGCGCACCTTCGGGGCCTTCGCCGCCTTCATCATCGCGCTCTTCGTCGAGATGTACGGCTTCCCGCTGAGCATCTATTTGATGTCGGGCTGGCTGCAGACAAAGTACCCAAATCTCGACCTGATGTCCCACAACAGCGGTCACTTGTGGTCGACGCTGCTGGGCGAAAAGGGTGACCCGCACTTCAGTCCACTGCACATCGCGAGCTACGTGTTCCTGGGCTTCGGCTTCTACCTGCTGTCCAGCGCGTGGAGCGTCCTCTATCACGCGCAGCGCCGAAATGCGCTGGCCACCTCCGGTCCCTATGCGCGCATCCGCCACCCGCAGTACGTGGCCTTCATCCTCATTCTGCTGGGCTTCCTGCTGCAGTGGCCGACGCTGCTAACGCTGGTGATGTTCCCGATCCTGCTCGTCATGTACGGACGGCTCGCGGTGACGGAAGAAGCGGAAATGCGAACGCAGTTCGGCGCCGACTTCGACGCCTACGCATCGCGCACCCCACGATTTCTGCCATCACTGCGGAAGTCGAATGTCAGCCCCGGCCTGAAGGCCTGAATCGTTTTTACCCAGGAGAACTCAACATGCAAACCATCAGCTTCGATGTCAGCGGCATGACCTGCGGCGGCTGCACCGGCAGCGTCCAGCGCGCACTCCGCAAACTCGATGGCGTCAGCCAGGCCGAAGTCACGCTGAGTCCGGGTGTGGCCAAGGTGGTGGCCGACCCCGCGCGGGTGACGCCAGCGCAGATCGAGTCGGCCATTGCCAGCCTCGGCTATCCCGCCAGGGTGCGCCCGGCAGCGCGTGGCGAGACGTTTCATTCATGAGCAAAGGCGAACCGCAAGGACAGGCTCAAAGACGGTGGTCACGAAGTGCGCCGACTCTCGATGCTGCGGGGCGGCGTCAAGGCATCAAGCTCGCCGGCATTCGTCGGCCCGACAAGGCCGCTGTGCCACAGGGCCGCAGCCTCGAAGCCAACCATGTCTGATCCATCGTTTCCCTTCCACGATGAAGCCATCGCACTGGTCAAGGCACCGGCCGATCGGGTCTTCGCCCATCTGGACAATCCGAAGGCTTTGTCGGCGCACATGGGCAAGTCCTCGATGAGGATGATGGGCTCGCACATGTCGATGGACGTCGATGCGGACGGCGGCCACGCGATCGGATCAAGAATTCGCATGCGCGGAAGCGTGATGGGCGTTCCGATCTCGCTCGAAGAGGTGGTCACCGAGCGCCGAGCACCCTACAAGAAGCTCTGGGAAACCATCGGAAGCCCTCGCCTGCTGGTCATCGCGCGCTACCGCATGGGGTTCGAGTTGCGGCGCAAAGGCGATTCGACCCTGGTGCGTGTTTTCATTGACTATGGTCTGCCAACCACGGTGCCGGGACTCTGGCTGGGTCGATTGCTCGGCAGCGTCTATGCGCGCTGGTGCACGAAACAGATGGTCGACGATGCTGCCAGGCATTTCGACTCCACGGTGGTCCAAGGCGCATGAATCACCACGGCGCCCTCCGCGTTCTTCTACGAAGAGCATGAAATTTCCGGTCGGCTGCCTGCGGTTTGGCTCTTGGAACCATCGTCAATTGGCTCGACGCCACGCTGCTTGAAGCTGCGCACCCTTGCAACCCGACACTTTGGAGAAGAGAGCATGAGAAAACTACTGACCGCTTTTGCCACAACCTTGACAGCAGCACTGGCACTGACCCTCACCGGCTGCGGCTACAACACTTTTCAGACCAACGACGAGCAAGTCAAGGCGAGCTGGTCCGAGGTCATCAACCAATACCAGCGCCGCGCGGATCTGGTGCCCAACCTAGTCGTCACCGTCAAGGCGGAGGCGAAGTTCGAGCAGGACACGCTGACCAAGGTGATCGAGGCGCGCTCCAAGGCTACTTCGATCCAGGCGACACCGGAGTTGATCAACGACCCCGTGGCGTTCCAGAAATTCCAGGCGGCCCAGGGTGAATTGACCGGCGCCCTGTCGAGGTTGATGGTCGTCTCGGAGAACTATCCGAACCTGCGCGCGAACCAGGGATTTCGCGACCTGTCGGCGCAGCTGGAAGGCACGGAGAACCGCATCACCGTGGCGCGCAACCGCTACATCAAGTCGGTGCAGGACTACAACGTGACGGTGCGGTCCTTCCCCTCCAATCTCACCGCGGTGGTGATGGGCTACAAGGAGAAGGCGAACTTCTCCGTCGACAACGAAAAGGAAATCTCGAAGCCGCCGAGCGTCGGGTTCAACACGGCACCGGCCACGACGGCCGGGACTGCGCCCGGGGCGGCCAAGTGAACAGCGGCTGGACGGTGCACAGCATCGGCCGAGCGCTGCTTCTGGCATGCACGCTCGGTGGGTCCGCCCTCGCCGCGGCGCAGGTGCCGGTTCCTCCGCTGACGGGGCATGCCACCGACCAGACCGGAACACTGACTGCGGATCAGACGGCCACCCTAGAGCAAACGCTGACAGCGTTCGAAGCCAGGAAAGGCAGTCAACTCGCCGTGCTGATGGTGGCCACGACGAAGCCAGAGGAAGTCGAGCAATTCGCCTTGCGGGTCGCGGAGAAATGGAAGCTCGGGCGGAAGAAGGTCGATGACGGCGCCATCCTGGTTGTCGCGAAGGACGATCGCGCCGTTCGCATCGAGGTGGGATACGGACTGGAAGGAGCGCTCAACGACCTCACCAGCAAACGCATCATCAGCGAGACCATCCTGCCGCGATTCAAGGCGCAGGATTTCTACGGCGGCATCACGGCCGGCGTCGGGCAGATGATCAGCGTCGTCGACGGGGAGCCCTTGCCGGAGCCGAGCAACGCACCCACCAGGAGCATCGGCGGCGTTCAGCAATACGCGCCTGTGCTCTTCATTCTCGCTCTCGCTGTGGGCGGCGTCCTGCGCGCCGCGCTCGGCAAGGTTCCCGGTTCATTGGTCACGGGTGGCGTGGTCGCCGTGATTGCTTGGTTCGTCATCGGCGCCGTATCGATGGCGCTGATCGCGGGTGTGATCGCACTGTTCGTGACCTTGCTCGGTGGGGGCATGGGCGGACGCAGGATGGGTGGCCTGGGCGGCTACTACGGTGGAGGCGGTCGAGGTGGTGGCGGATTCAGTGGCGGTGGTGGTGGCTTCGGTGGTGGCGGCGCGTCGGGGAGGTGGTGACCATGAAAACCCAACGCATCTTGAAGCACTTGCTGACGACACACGGCCAGGTCACGCGGGCCTTTCCCCGCGGCGCCCTGAACGCGATCGAGAAGGAGATCAAGGCCAGCGAGACGGCCCATGCCGGCGAGATCCGGTTCGTGGTCGAGGGCGCACTGGATGGGATGCCACTGTTCAAGGGGCAGTCCCCCAGGGATCGGGCCATCGAACTCTTTTCGCAACTGCGCGTGTGGGACACCGAGCACAACAACGGCTTGCTGATCTATCTGTTGCTCGCCGATCGGGCCGTGGAGATCGTGGCGGATCGCGGCATCCACGCCAAGGTCGGCGCCGAAGACTGGCGCAAGGTCTGCCATCAAATGGAAGCGGCATTCAAGCAGTCGAACTATGAGGGCGGCGTCATCAGCGGCGTGCAGGCTGTGACGCAGCACCTTGCACAGCACTTCCCGACCGACGATCGCGCGAACGAACTGCCGGACAGACCGGTGATTCTTTGATGCGAACACGGACGGAACCAACCCCTTGCCATTGACCACATGCGGCCGGAGCTGGACACCGTGAGTGCACGTATCGGAACCCGCCCGCTCTCGACCTGGATGCTGGCCGCCTGCGGCATCTGGCTCGTGTCGCTGGGTCTTTACTTCATCTTCCTGCGGCCACCCTTGTTGCCGGAAGACACGCGGTTCATGGGCAGCTCTGTTGCACAGGTTCGCGCTGCAGTTCCCGGTCTGGAAGGCTGGCTGCAACGAGTGTTCATCGTGATGGGTGGATTCATGGCAGGCACGGGTGTTCTCACCGTGTTCGCGGCCTGCGTCGCGACGCCCTTGAGTTTGAGGGGCACAGCCTGGGCCGTCGCCATGTCCGGCACGCTGACGGTCGGGCTCATGAGCGCGATCAACTTCAATCTCCACTCTGATTTCAGATGGCTGTTGCTGGTCCCGGCGCTGGTGTGGATCGCAGGTTTCGTTCTCCACATCGCGAGGCGATAGCGACATGGCGACGGGTTCTCTCGGCCGGCTCCAACGAACGGTGACCGCTTCGTTGCCCATGGCCAAGGGCGCGATGCCACTGCTGGGCCGGGCCGGTAATGGGTGTCGCCGTCGGGCAGATGGGGGATGTTGAACTGGCCGGCACTGGCGGTCGCCCTGGCTGGCGTGCCGCTGCTGTTGCTGGCCTCCTGGTGTCTCGGGCGGAACCCCGCCGTCGCCCCGACCCTGGCCGTTGAAGGCACCGCATCCCGCAAGCGCTTCGTGCATACATCGATGCTGCTCGCGCTGCTGGCGTCGTTCGCCGTCGGCACCTTCGAGGTTGGACTCAATCTGTTCGGCAGCCAGACGCTCGGGCTGACCACCGCGACGATGGCCGCGATGTTCATCACCTGCGGCCTCGCGATGCTGGCAGCGCAGTCGATGGTGTGGGATCAAGCGGGTGTTCGATCTGAAGCCTTTCCCGCGCATGCCGCAGTGACATGCGATGCATATGGCGATCGCGAGAGGGAGCCGCTGGTCGTCTGCTTTGAAGAGGAACTGCTGCGACTCCAATTGGCCGGTTGCCGGTACCCCCGGGCGACAGCTTGGCCGCATACCGCTTGGGCGGCGGCGCAAGAACAGTGGCTCGGCCCACGCCAAGCCGCTGATTTGACGATCGCGCCGGAGCAATGGCTGTGGCGCCCTGCGACTCGTTTCGTTGAGGCACATCAAGGAGCGCGTTTCGCAGGCGCCTAGATTCGGTGTTCCGTGTCCAACCAGGAAAACCGCCATGGCCAGCACAAGCCGCAAAACCCTCGCGCCTCAGACAGACAGCACCCTGCCTTTGCTGTCGCTGAGTTCAACATTGGCCGATGGCCTGTTCCAGATCCAACGCGCCCAACTCAACGCGTTGATGTCGTGGCAGAAGTCAGCGGCCTCCATCGGCCAGGAGCTGTGGGACGAGTGGGCGTGCCACTTCGCAGGCGGCGTTCCGATCGACGGTTGAATGGACACTGCTCTCGCCACCCAGGCCGTCTTCCGAGCCCGCCACATCGCCAAGGTCTATCGCACCGGCGAGGTTGAGGTTCATGCCCTGCGCGATGTGGACCTGGACATCAACCGCGGTGAGTTCGTCGTGCTGCTCGGGCCCTCGGGCAGCGGCAAGTCGACGCTGCTGAACATCCTGGGTGGGCTGGACGTGCCCAGCTCGGGCCAGGTGCTGTTCGGCGAGCAAGACTTGAGCACCGCCGGCGAGGCGGCGCTCACCGCCTACCGGCGCCAGCACGTGGGCTTCGTGTTCCAGTTCTACAACCTCATTCCCAGCCTCACGGTGCGTGAGAACGTGCAGCTGGTGACCGACATTGCCGACCACCCGATGCCGGTCGACGAGGCGATCGACCGGGTCGGCCTCACGCCGCGGCGCGACCACTTCCCGGCGCAGCTGTCGGGTGGCGAACAGCAGCGCGTGGCGATCGCGCGCGCCATCGTCAAGCGGCCCGACGTGCTGCTGTGCGACGAACCCACCGGCGCGCTCGACTACCAGACCGGCAAGCTGGTGCTCGAGGTCATTGCGCGCATCAACGAAGAGCTCGGTACCACTGCGATCGTCATCACCCACAACGCGGCCATCGCGAGCATGGCCGACCGCGTGGTGTCGCTCGGGGACGGGCGCATCCAGCGTGTGGAGACCAACGCGCACAAGCTGAAGCCGTCGGAGTTGTCTTGGTGAGCGCATGAAAACAGACTGCTCGCACGGTGACTTCGCTCACCAACCCTTCGACGGACGGGCCTTCGGCAGGCTCAGTCCCTGCTCAGGGCGAACGGGAGGTGGGGCGTTGACCCACTCGAAATTCAACGAAGCCACATGAAAGCACTCGACCGCAAGCTGTTGCGCGACATGCGCCTGATGTGGAGCCAGGCGCTCACCATCGCGCTGGTGGTGGCCAGCGGCATCGGCGGCTTCATCACCAGCTTGTCGGCGGTGGACTCGCTGGCGCTGGCGCGCGACCGCTTCTATGCCCAGGGGCATTTCGCCGATGTGTTCGCAAGCGTCAAGCGCGCGCCCAATGCGCTGGCCGATTCACTGCGCGACGTGACCGGTGTCGCCGACGTGCAGACCACGCTCGAAGAAGTGGTGCGCGTGAGCATCCCCGGCGTGGCCGACCCGATCATCGGCCAGCTCATCGGCATGGACCGCCGCGCACCGGCGCGCATGAACCGCGTGTTGCTCAGCGGTGGCCGGCCGGCCGCCACTGACCTCGGCCTGCGTTCGGATGGCAGCCTCGAAGCCCTGGTCTCCGAAGGCTTTGCGCAGGCCCGGCACCTGGTACCGGGCTCTCGCCTGGTCGCACTGATCAACGGGCGCGAACGCTCGCTCGTCGTCGTGGGCACCGCCTTGTCGCCCGAGTTCATCTTCGCCGGCCTGTGGGGCATGCCAGACACGCGTGGCTTCGGTGTGTTCTGGGTCGACCGCGATGCGCTCGCAGCGGCCTACGACATGCAGGGCGCGTTCAATCGCGTGGCGATCAAGCTGGCACCGGGCGCTTCGGAGCGCGTGGCCATCGACGGCGCGACGCGCCTGCTCGCGCCCTACGGCGGCCACGAGGCCAACGGCCGCACCGACCAGACCTCGCACGCCATGCTCGACAACGAGATCAAGTCACAGCGCGTGCTCGGCACCGTGCTGCCGGCCATCTTTCTGGGCGTGGCAGCGTTTCTGCTCAACGTGGTGGTGTCGCGCCTCGTCTCCACGCAGCGGGAACAGATCGCCGCCATGAAGGCGCTCGGCTACCCCAACCGCAGCATCGGCCTGCACTACCTGAAGCTCGTGCTGCTGATCGTGCTGCTGGGGCTGGCGCTGGGCGTGGCGGTCGGCGACTGGCTGGGCACCCTGCTCACCGGCCTGTACGCAGAGAACTTCCACTTCCCGAGTTTCGAGCACCGCATCGAGCCATGGCTGCTCGTCGTGAGCGCCGGCATCACCATCGCTACCGCGGTGGCCGGCACGCTCAACGCCATTGCCGCCACCGTGCGCCTGGCGCCTGCCGAGGCGATGCGCCCGCCGGCACCGGGCCACTACCGCCGCACGCTGCTCGAGCGCCTGGGCATCCACCGCATGAGCCCGGCCCTGCGCATGATCATCCGCAACATGGAGCGGCGCCCGCTGCGCACCGGGCTGTCGATCGGCGGCGTGGCTGCTGCGGTCGCCATCGTCGTGATGGGCAACTTCTTCCGCGACGCCATCGACGTGATCGTCGACACCCAGTTCAACCTGGCCCTGCGCGGCGACGTGACCGTATGGACCACCGAGGCCATGGACGACAACGCACGCCTCGACCTCGCGCGCCTGCCGGGTGTGACGATGGTGGAGAGCACGCGCTTCGTGCCGGTCACCTTCGTCAACGGCCACCGCCGCGAGCGCAGCATGATCCGCGGCTACGCGCCCCGCCCCGAGCTCTACCGCGTGATCGACGTGGACCAGCACGAGACCTTGCTCGACGGCGGCGGCCTGGTGCTGACCGACCGGCTGGCCGACAAGCTGGGGCTGCGCATCGGCGACGGCGTCGAGATCGAGGTGCTCGAAGGCCGCGCACGTACGCTGCGCCTGCCGCTGGCCGGCACCGTGCGCGAGATGATGGGCCTGAACGCCTACATGGACCGCGGCGCACTCAACCGAGCCCTGGGCGACGGCGACTTGTCGAGCGGCTTCGTGCTGGCCATGGAGCGCGGCCGCGAGGCGGTGGTGCTGGAGGCCAGCAAGGCGCTGCCCCGCATTGCCGGTGCATGGAGCAAGGCGACCATGCTGCGCAACATGCAGGAGATCAGCGCGCGCAACGTGCGCATCATGAGCAGCATCCTCACCTTGTTCGCGAGCGTGATCGCGGTCGGCGTGGTCTACAACAACGCGCGCATCGCGCTCTCCGAGCGGGCGTGGGAACTGGCCAGCCTGCGCGTGCTGGGCTTCTCGCGCGCCGAGGTGTCGGGGCTGCTGCTGGGCGAGCTGGCGCTGTCCATCGCCATCGCGCTGCCGCTGGGCATGGCGCTCGGCTCGGCACTCACGCATTTCATCGCCGGGATGCTCAAGTCCGATCAGTTCTTGTTCCCGGTGGTGATCCGCGAGCGCACGTATGCGTGGGCCGCACTGTGCGTACTGGCCGCCGGCGTGGCCAGCGCGCTGGTCGTACGGCGGCGCATTGACCGGCTCGACATGGTGTCGGCCTTGAAAACGAGGGATTGATATGAAGATGAAGACATGGCTGTTCGCTGGCGCGGGCACGATGCTGATGCTGGCCCTGTTCGCCTGGGCCTTCGCTCCCCGGCCGGTGGAGGTGGAGGTTGCGACGGCCAGCCAGGGCGCCTTCGAGACCACCGTCGACGAAGACGGCAAAACCCGCCTGCGCGACCGCTACGTGGTGTCGGCCCCGCTGGCCGGCCAGCTCACGCGCGTCGACCTGCGCGAGGGCGACACCGTGGCCGCCGGCGACGTGGTGGCCGTGATGCTGCCGGCGCTGTCGCCCATGCTCGACGAACGCAGCCTGCGCGAGCAGCAGGTCCGCGTGCGCACGGCCGAAGCGCAGGTGCAGCGGGCGGCCACGCGCATCGAAAGCGCAGCCGTGGCGCTGCAGCAGGCGAAGAACGACGTGAAGCACAGCGAGCAGCTGGCCGGCCAGGGCTTTGTCTCGCTGACCAAGCTCGACAACGACCGCCTGACCGCCCTCGCCGCGCAGAAAGACCTCGACACCGCTGGCCAAGACCGGCGCGTGGCCGAGCACGAGGTGGCACAAGCCCAGGCCGCCCTGCTCGCGGTGCGGCGCACCGACCCGGGCGCGTCTCGTTCGTTCGCGCTGCGCTCGCCGGTTGCCGGCCGCGTGCTGCGGGTCGCGCAAACCAGCGAAGCCGTGGTGCCGCTGGGCACGCCGCTGCTCGAACTGGGCGACACGCGCCAGCTGGAGATCGTGGCCGAGTTGCTGACCACCGATGCCCTGCAGACCCACCCCGGCAGCCGGGTCGTCATCGAGCGGTGGGGCGGCCGCGGTGCGCTGGAAGGCCGCGTGCGGCTGGTGGAGCCGTCGGCCTTCACCAAGGTGTCGGCATTGGGCGTGGAAGAGCAGCGCGTGAAGGTGGTGATCGCCATCACCAGCCCGCCGGCCGAGTGGGCCGCGCTGGGCGACGGCTACCGCGTCGGCGTGCGCATCGTGACGCTGTCGATGGACAAGGCGGTGAAGGTGCCGGTGAGTGCGGTGTTCCCGGTCGCGCAAGGTGAAGGCGAAAGCAGCAGCGGCATGGCCGTGTTCTGCATCGAAGACGGCCGCGCGCGCCTGCGGCCGGTGAAGGTCGGCGCACGCAACGGATCGCACGCCTGGGTGCAGCAAGGGCTGCAGCCGGGCACCACGGTGATCGTGTACCCGCCCGCGGCGGTCAAGGACGGCGTGCGGGTCTCGGCGCGCACGGTCTGATCGCCATCCGAGCCTTGTCCGCACCTCAGGAGGCGCTCACGACCGCCACCGCCGTTGCGTCACCTCGAACGCAGACTGGCAGGGCGAGCAACGCTCGGCTGCAGGCTGGGCCAGCATGCGCTGCGACGGGATGTCGGCATCGCAGTCGATGCACTCGCCATAGCCTGTGCCATCGAGGCGCAGCAACGCAGCCTGCACCAGCTTCAACTCGTCGAGGTCGCGCTGCAGTTGCACATCGGCCAGCTCTTGATCTTGTTGCTCAACCGATTGATCGGCATGGCTCGCGACTTCTTGAACGGCAGTGTTCATTCGTTCCGCAGGCGCAGCAGCATCGATCTCGGCGCGCAACGTTTTCAGCCGATCACTCAGCAGCTGGCGCAAAACCGCGAGTTGCGACCGGGTGGCTTGTTCCATGGTGATTCCTTTTGATGGCGAACAGATTGCTCGATCCGGATTCTTGAACCGTGCTTCTCGCCCGGTCTTGACCCACCTCAACACCGTGTCGCTTGCGCTTCCCAGGCTGGCCGTACCGGCCGCGGCCTCGACCTTGATCTGGCGCAAACCCGCGCGGCGGACCGGCCCCAACAATTCCGGGGTCGGCCGATCCGCGCCGCAAACCTGCCGCTTCGCCATGACGCCGATCAAGACTGCCTCAGCGCCAGCTGCCTGCTCCAACTGCAACCTCAGGGAGCTGTGCCTGCCGGTCGGCTTCTCGGCATCCGACCTGAAACGGCTCGACGGCCTGGTCGCCTCGCGGCGCAGCGTGCCGCGAGGCGAGGCGCTCTTTCGCAGCGGCGACGGCTTCGAAGCCATGTACGCCGTGCGCACCGGCTTCTTCAAGACGCGCGTGATGTCGGAAGACGGCCGCGAGCAGGTCACCGGGTTCCAGATGGCAGGCGAGCTGCTGGGGCTGGACGGCATTTGCGACAACACCCACGCCTGCGACGCCGTCGCGCTCGAAGACTCGCAGGTCTGCGTGATCTCGTATGGGCAGCTCGAAGAACTCTCGCGCGAATTCGCCGAGCTGCAGCGCCAGTTCCACCGCATCATGAGCCGCGAGATCGTGCGCGACCACACGGTGATGCTGTTGCTCGGCGGCATGCGGGCCGAAGAGCGCGTGGCCGCTTTCCTGCTCAACCTCACCCAGCGTTTACAGGCGCGCGGGTTCTCGCCTTCGTCGCTGGTGCTGCGCATGACGCGCGAAGAGATCGGCACCTACCTGGGCCTGCGCCTCGAAACCGTGAGCCGCTGCTTCTCGAAGTTCCAGGCCGATGGCGTGCTGCAGGTCAAGGACCGGCAGATCCAGATCCTCGATCAAGCCGCTCTGCACAAGCTCGCCGGCGAAGGCGAGGCCCCCGCCGAACTCTGAGCGACTCAGAGGTTGAGAGTTTTCTGACTCCGTTCGCCCTGAGCCTGTCGAAGGGTGCGCCGTGCACTGCGCCGGCTTCGACAAGCTCCGCCCGAACGGCAAAGAAACTCGACAACTTCTCAGGCCGCAGCCCGCATCAGCAGCACCGGCACCGGGCTTTCGCGCAGCACCAGTTCCGCATCGCTGCCCAGCGCCATGCGAGTCAGCCCACGGCGGCCATGCGTGCCCATCACGATCAACTCGGCGTTGCTGCGCTTGGCTTCTTCGAGGATGGCATCGCACACGCGCAGGGCGGGGTTGCATACCACTGCGCTGTCTGCCGCCACGCCCTCTTGCCGCGCACGCTCGACGGCCTTGGCGACAAGCAGTTCGCCCGCGGCATTCCAGTCGTCGAGCAGCTCCTCGGTGGGTATGTAGCCGGCACCGCTGGAGATCAGCGCGCGCAGGTCGACCACGTGCAAGAAGTGAAGCTGCGAGCCGAGCGCGCGGGCCAGAACGACGGCCTCATAGAGGCCGCGTTGCGCCGGCGCGCTGTCGTCGATCGGCACCAGGATGTGCGAGTACATGAGGGTCTCCCGTCAAACAGATGGATGCGCCAGTTTCGGCCGCATGCACGCCGCTTTGCTTGCGCTGAATCAAAGTCCGATGCCGGTGCCGCGCCGAAGATTCGTTCAGCACCTGCACTCCGCAGGGCAGATTCATCGGAGATCACCATGGGCACTCTCAACGTCGGCAACATCGATCGCGGCCTGCGCATCCTGCTGGGGCTTGCACTGGTCGGCCTGACCCTCGCCGGCACCATCGGCTACTGGGGACTCATCGGCCTGGTGCCGCTGCTCACCGGTGCGATTGCGAGCTGCCCGCTCTACAGCGTCTTCGGCGTGTCGACTTGCAAGCGATAAACCCCCTGCCGGGTGCAGCCATTGCACCCACCACGGCCATCGGTGCCTTCATGGACTGGTGGGTGCATCTGGCAGCGTCGCCTGCCAAGCAATGGGAACTCTCGCTCTGCGCCGCCGAACAGGGCCTGCGCGCCGCAGCCATGTCAGGCACCGCGATCGAAGCGCCGCCGCAAGACAAGCGCTTCGCCGACCCGGCATGGCAGGCGGCACCGTACCGCTGGCTCGCCCAGACCTTCCTGCTGCAAGAGCGGTGGTGGCACGCCGCCACCACCGGCGTGCCGGGCGTGACACGGCACCACGAGCAGATGGTGAGTTTCGCGGCCCGCCAGTGGTTGGACATGGCGGCGCCTTCCAACTTCGTGACGGCCAACCCGGTGGTGCAGCAACGCACGCTGCAGGAAGGCGGCATGAACCTGCTGCGCGGCGCCATGCACGTGGCCGAAGACGCCTGCCGCGAAGCGCTCGACCAGCCGCCGGTGGGCGCCGAACAGTTCGAGCCGGGGCGCAACGTTGCCGTCACACCGGGGCGGGTGGTGCTGCGCAACCGGTTGATGGAGCTGATCCAGTACGACCCCGCCACCAAGACCGTGCGCGCCGAGCCCGTGCTGCTGGTGCCCGCGTGGATCATGAAGTACTACGTGCTCGACCTTTCCGAAGCCAACTCGATGGTCAAGTTCCTGGTGAACCAGGGCTTCACCGTGTTCGCAATCTCCTGGAAGAACCCCGACGCCACTGACCGCGATCTGTGCATGGACGACTACGCCCGCCTCGGCGTGCTGGCCGCGCTCGATGCCATCCGCGCCATCGTGCCCGATGTGCGCGTGCATGCCACCGGCTACTGCCTGGGCGGCACGCTGCTGGCCACTGCGGCCGCCGCGCTCGGGCGCTCCAAGCATCAGGCGCTCAAGACAGTCACCTTGCTGGCGGCCCAGACCGATTTCACCGAGCCCGGCGAGATCGCCCTCTTCGTCGACGAAGGCCAGATCGCCTTTCTCGAACGCCAGATGTGGCAACGCGGCTACCTCGACAAGAGCCAGATGAAGAGCACCTTCCAGATGCTGCGCTCGAACGACCTGGTGTGGTCGCACCGCCTGCACAACCAGCTGCTCGGCGAGCGTGCGCCCGTCAGCGACCTGATGGCGTGGAACGCCGACGGCACGCGCCTGCCCTACCGCATGCACGTGGAATACCTGCGCGGCCTGTTCCTCGACAACGCGCTGGCCCGCGGCGAATGGAAGGTGGAAGGCACGGCAGTCAACCTCGCCGACATCACGGTGCCGATCTTCAACGTGGGCACGGTGCAAGACCATGTGGCGCCGTGGCGCTCGGTCTTCAAGCTGCAAGCGCTGACCGATGCACCACAGACCTTCGTGCTGACGGCCGGCGGCCACAACGTGGGCATCGTCAACCCGCCCGGCCAGGCGAAATCGAGCTATCGGCTGCGGCAGCGCGCTGCCTCAGACCGGCTGCTGACGCCTGACGAGTGGTTGCAGACGACGCCCAGCGTGGCGGGTTCGTGGTGGAGCGCCTGGGCCGGGTGGCTGGCCCGCCATTCGGGCCGCCGCGTGCCGCCGCCTTCGATGGGTGCGTCGCTGGGCGCGGCACCCGGCCTCTACGTGCACCAGCGCTGAATCTCACCGCACCGACGCCATCCCGTGAGCCCGAAGCGCTCCCTCCGCAACACGCTGACGACCTGGTTCGGCGGCACGGCACGCCATCGCCGCACGCTGAAGCACTACGGGCGCCACCCGCTGCAGGACGCGCTGGCCGGGCACGGACCCAAGGCCGCAGCGCCGCCTGCGTTGGCCGCCGACCTGCTGCTCGCGGCCCGCAGCGCGCCTGCGGCAGCGATCGCCCTGCTCAAGTCGCACGAAGATGGCCTGACCGCGCGCGAAGCCTCGGCCCGCCTCGCGCGCAGCGGGCCCAACGAGGTCGCGCACGAGAAGCCCACACCCTGGTGGCTGCGCCTGTGGCATTGCTACAAGAACCCGTTCAACCTGTTGTTGACGGTGCTGGCGGTGGTGTCCGGCCTGAGCGCGGATGCCAAAGCCACCACGGTCATCGGCGCGATGGTGGCCTTGAGCACGCTGATCCGCTTCGTGCAGGAAGGCCGCTCGCACCGCGCGGCCGAGAGCCTGAAGGCGATGGTGAGCAACAGCTGCAGCGTGATCCGGCGCGACCCCGGTGCGAAGGGCGCCGCCACGCACCCACCGCCGAAGCGGCTGGAGATGGCGCTGCGCAAGCTGGTGCCGGGGGACCTGGTCGCCTTGTCGGCCGGCGACATGATCCCGGCCGACTGCCGCGTGCTCGATGCGCGCGACCTGTTCATCTCGCAATCGGCGATGACCGGCGAGTCGCTTCCGGTGGAGAAGTTCGCCGACCCACACAGCGACACGCCCAGCCCGCTCGATCAGCGCAACCTCGTCTTCATGGGCACCAACGTCGTCTCCGGCTCGGCCACCGCGCTGGTCGTGGCCACCGGCAGCCGCACCTACTTCGGCACGCTGGCGGCCCAAGTCGTGGCCACAGACTCCGCGCCCAATGCGTTCCAGGCCGGCGTCAACAGCGTGAGCTGGCTGCTGATCCGCTTCGCCTTTGCGATGGTGCCGATCGTGTTCCTGGTCAACGGCTTCACCAAGGGCGACTGGACCGAGGCGCTGCTGTTCGCGCTATCGGTCGCCGTGGGCCTGACGCCCGAGATGCTGCCGATGATCGTGACCAGCACACTCGCCAAGGGCGCCGTGCTGCTGTCGCGCAAGAAGGTGGTGGTGAAGCGCCTCGACGCAATCCAAAACTTCGGCGCAATGGACGTGCTGTGCACCGACAAGACCGGCACGCTCACGCAGGACAAGATCGCACTCGCGCGCCAATGCGACGCCTTCGGCCGGCCTTCGGACGAGGTGCTGGCCTTCGCCTTCCTGAACAGCCACTACCAGACCGGCCTGAAGAACCTGCTCGACCGCGCCGTGCTCGAGCATGTGGAGCTGCACAGCGAACTGAAGCTGAAGCAGGACTACCGCAAGATCGACGAGATCCCCTTCGACTTCGTGCGCCGGCGCATGTCGGTCGTGGTGTCGGAGCGAGACGAGCACCACGAGCTGATCTGCAAGGGCGCGGTCGAAGAGGTGATTGCCGCGTGCTCGCAGGTTCGCGCCGAAGGCGGCGACACCACGCGCACGGTGCCGCTCGATGCAAGCATGCTGGCCCGCGTGCAGCAGATCACGCGCGAGCTCAACGACGAAGGGCTGCGCGTGGTGGCAGTGGCGATGAAGGAGCTGCCGCCTCAGCAGACCACCTACAGCGTCGCCGACGAGACCGGGCTCACGCTGATCGGCTACATCGCCTTTCTCGACCCGCCCAAGGAATCGGCCGCGCCAGCGCTAAAGGCCCTGGCCGAGCACGGCATTCGCGTGGTGGTGCTGACCGGTGACAACGAGCCCGTGACGGCCTGCGTCTGCCGCCATGTGGGGCTGGAAACGGGCGAGGTGCTGATCGGCTCGCAGGTCGAGGCACTGTCCGACGCCGAGCTGGCGCTGGCGGTAGAGAAGCACCGCGTGTTCGCCAAGCTGACGCCGATGCACAAGGAGCGCATCGTGCGCGCGCTGCGTGCCAACGGCCACGTGGTCGGCTACATGGGCGACGGCATCAACGACGCACCGGCGCTGCGTGCCGCCGACATCGGCATCTCGGTCGACTCGGCCGTCGACATCGCCAAGGAAGCGGCCGACATCATCTTGCTGGAGAAAAGCCTGATGGTGCTCGACGACGGCGTGATCGAAGGCCGCACCACCTTCTGCAACATGCTGAAGTACATCCGCATGACGGCCAGCTCCAACTTCGGCAACGTGTTCTCGGTGCTGGTGGCCAGCGCCTTCCTGCCCTTCTTGCCGATGCTGCCGCTGCAGCTGCTGACGCAGAACCTGCTCTACGACGTCTCGCAGACCGGCATCCCGTTCGACCGCGTCGACGCCGAGCTGGTGGCACGGCCCCTCGCGTGGAACCCGGCCGACATCGGCCGCTTCATGCTCTTCTTCGGCCCTATCAGCTCGCTGTTCGACCTCTTGACCTTCGCGTTGATGTGGTTCGTGTTCGACGCCAACAACCTGGCGCAACAAGGCCTGTTCCAGTCGGGCTGGTTCGTCGTGGGCCTGCTCACGCAGACGCTGATCGTGCACATGATCCGCACACCGAAGCTGCCCTTCGTCGAGAGCCGCGCCGCAGCGCCGCTGCTGGCCACGACCGCGGCCATCATGGCGCTCGGCGTGTGGCTGCCGATGGGCGCGCTTGCGCCCTACTTCAAGCTGCAGCCGCTGCCGGTGGCGTTCTTCGGCTGGCTGGTGGCGATCCTGCTCGGCTATGCCTTGCTGACCACGGCGATGAAGAAGCTGTACGTGCGCCGCTTCGGCTGGCAATGAGCGTGGCAGGCGCGTTGCAGCCCGGCATCTCTACTTCGGCAGACAGACTTCAAGGACGATTCGCGCTGGCCGCGACTGTCGGCTCCGGCACGAGCTGCCCCGGCGAATCGGTCGGAGCCTGCCCGGGCGGAACGTGAGGCAACCGGTGCGCAATGCCCTTGTGGCAATCGATGCAGGTCTTCTCTTTGGTGGCGAGGTAGGTGGAGTGCATGTTCTGGGCGCGCACGCTCTGGCGTGTGAAGTCCATCGAAGCGTACTGGTGGCAGTTGCGGCACTCCAGCGAGTCGTTCGCCTTCAACCGAGCCCATTCGTGCTGAGCCAGCTCCAGGCGCATGCCCCGGAACTTCTCTTGCGTGTCGATCGACCCGAAGATCTTGCCCCACACCTCTTTCGACGCCTGCATCTTGCGGGCCATCTTGTCGGTCCAGTTGTGCGGCACATGGCAATCGGAGCAGATGGCCCGCACGCCCGAGCGGTTGGTGTAGTGGATGGTCGTCTTGAGTTCGGCAAACACGTTGTCGCGCATCTCGTGGCAGCCGGTGCAGAAGGCTTCGGTGTTCGTCGCCTCCATGGCCGTGTTGAACCCGCCCCAGAAGATCACGCCGCCGATGAAGCCACCGATCGTCAGGAAGCCGAGGCTGTAGTGGACGCTCGGCTTGCGAATGACGTCCCAGTATTGCTGGATGCGCTTGAGCATGACAGGTGCTTCCTCGTTCTACTTCTTCGGCGCGGTGGCCGCGTCCGCGGGGTCGCCGCGGAACACGTTGCCGACCAGCGCAGGCACGTTTTCCTGGACCACGTGGCACTGCTTGCAGAAGTAGCGGCGCGTGGAGATGTGGTCGAGCACCTTGCCGCTGCGGTCGCGGTAGTGCGTGGCGCTCACCGGGATCGCCTGCGAGAACGCGGTCTTCTCCCGGGCGTGGCAATCGAGGCACTTGTTGAAGTTCTTGTCGACCTGGTAGCCGTCGATGCGGTGGGGAATGATCGGCGGCTGGTAGCTGTAGTTGCGCTTGAGCTGGTTGTCGTCGTTGACCGCATTGCCCAGCCGCGGCGGCTCGGTCGTCGCCGTGATGGGCACCGGGCCGCGCAGGGCGTCAACAAACGGTGCGGACTGCACATGCGTCCACGCAAACAGCATGGCCAGCAAGAGGATGACGAGGCGAGGCTTCATGTGTGTCCCCTTGTGCCCTGGACCTTCACGATCTTCACGGCGCACTTCTTGAAGTCGGTCTGGAAGGAGATGGGGTCGGTCGCATCGAGCGTCAGCTTGTTGATCAGCTGGCTGGCGTCGAACCACGGCACGAACACCAGTCCGCGCGGCGGCTTGTTGCGGTCTCGGGTTTCGACGCGCGTGCGCATGCTGCCGCGGCGCGAGCTGATCTCGATCTCGGAGCCGCGCCGCACCCCCAGGGCCGCGGCATCGTCGGGATGCATGTAGCAGACGGCATGGGGCACCGCCTTGTGCAGCTCCGGCACGCGGCGGGTCATCGATCCGGAGTGCCAGTGCTCGAGCACCCGGCCGGTCGACAGCCAGAACGGATAGTCCGTGTCCGGGCTCTCGGCAGCCGGCTCGTAGGGCAACGCGTAGATGCGCGCCTTGTTGTCAGGGAACCCGTAGAACTGGTAGCCCGTGCCCGCCTTGACGTAAGGGTCCGAGCCCTCCTTGTAGCGCCACAGGGTTTCCTTGCCGTTGACCACGGGCCAGCGCAAACCGCGCTCCTGGTGGTACCGGTCGAAAGGCGCCAGGTCGTGGCCATGGCCGCGGCCGAAGCGCGCGTACTCTTCGAACAGGCCTTTTTGCGGATAGAAGCCGAAGGCCTTCGCTTCTTCGTTGCCGTAGCCGGCCTCGACGTCGGAGACGGGAAACTTGTCGACGCTGCCGTTGCGGTAGAGGATGTCGAACAGCGTCTTGCCGCGGTATTCAGGCTTCTTCGCCAGCAGTTCGGCAGGCCACACCTCTTCGACCTTGAACCGCTTGGAGAACTCCATCAGCTGCCACAGGTCGGATCGCGCCTCGCCCGGTGCAGTCACGAGCTGATGCCAGAAGTGGGTGCGCCGCTCGGCGTTGCCGTAGGCCCCTTCCTTCTCGACCCACATCGTGGCCGGCAAGATGAGGTCGGCAGCCACGGCGGTGACGGTCGGGTACACGTCGGACACGACGACGAAGTTCTCCGGATTGCGGTAGCCCGGGTAGCCCTCTTGCATCAGGTTGGCACCTGCCTGCATGTTGTTGTTCACCATCACCCAGTAGGCGTTGAGCTTGCCGTCCTTGAGCATGCGGTTTTGCAAGACGGCGTGGTACCCCGGGATGTCGGGAATGGTCCCGGACGGCAGCTTCCAGATCTCTTCGGCATGCTCCCGGTGCTTCGGGTTTGTGACCACCATGTCGGCAGGCAGCCGGTTCGCGAAAGTGCCGACCTCGCGGGCCGTGCCGCACGCCGAAGGCTGCCCCGTCAGCGAGAACGGGCTGTTGCCCGGCGTCGCGATCTTGCCGGTCAGCAGGTGGATGTTGTAGACCATGTTGTTGCACCAGACACCGCGCGTGTGCTGGTTGAACCCCATGGTCCAGAACGACATCACCTTCACCTTTGGGTCGGCGTACAGCTCGGCCAGCGCCTCCAGCCGGTTCTTCGGCACGCCGCTCAGCTTGGCCGTGTACTCCAGGTCGTAGGTGGAGACGAACTTGGCGAACTCGTCGAACGTCATCGGCTTGGAGCCGCCGGGAGCGCCCGCGTTCTTGGCGGCCTTTTGCAGCGGGTGCTCGGGTCGCAGGCCATAGCCGATGTCGGGGTTGCCGAGCAAGAACGTGGTGTGCTTCTCGACGAATTCCTTGTTCACCCGCCCGGTGCTGATGATGTGGTGCGCGATGTAGTTGAGGATGGCCAGATCGGTCTGCGGCGTGAACGTGAGCTCGATGTCGGCAAGCTCGTAGGAGCGATGCTCGAAGGTCGAGAGCACCGCCACCTTGACGTTGGGCGCGCTCAGCCGGCGATCGGTGACCCGCGTCCACAGGATCGGGTGCATCTCGGCCATGTTCGAGCCCCAGAGCACGAAGGCGTCGGCCGCCTCGATGTCGTCATAGCAGCCCATCGGTTCATCGGCACCGAAGGTCCGCATGAAGCCCACCGCCGCCGACGCCATGCAGTGCCTGGCATTCGGATCGAGGTTGTTCGAGCGGAAGCCCGCCTTCATCAACTTGAGGGCCGCATACCCTTCCCACACCGTCCACTGGCCGGAGCCGAACATGCCCACCGAGGTGGGGCCTTTCGCCTTGAGCGCGCGCTTGAACTGCTCGGCCATGACGTCGAAGGCGGTGTCCCACGAGACACGCTCGAACTCGCCATCCTTGGCGTACTTGCCGTCCTTCATGCGCAGCAGCGGCGTGGTGAGGCGGTCCTCGCCGTACATGATCTTCGAGAGGTAGTAGCCCTTGATGCAGTTCAGTCCCTTGTTGACCTCGGCCAGCGGGTCGCCTTGCGTCGCGATCACCCGGTTGTCCTTGACGGCCACCGTCACGCCACAGCCGGTGCCGCAAAACCGGCAGGGAGCCTTGCTCCACTTGACGGCCGCATCGCCCCCTGCGGATTGAGCCTGCGCGGGCATCGAGATACCGGCCGCAGCGCCGGCCGCGGCCGCAGCGGATTGCCTGATGAAGTCGCGCCTAAGCATCGGGTACCTCCTCGTTCATTGCATCGAGGCTGTCGGCGCATTGGTAGACCAAAGCCGCAGACAACACGCCATCGAGATGCTGGATCGTCGACACGCCTTGCGTCACCGCTTCGGAGCTGAGCGCTTCCAGCGTCACGACCAGTTTTCCTTTCGACGACGATGCGTGAACCATGGCGCCCGGCATGGCGGAAACGAAGTCCGAGATCGAAACCAGGCGACGCGGCGCCGCATGAACGACCAGGCTCGCGATGTGGAGTTCTTCGGTCAACATGGCCGTTGCCGCTCAGAACCTGGAGCCGGGAGGCCCCGCGAAGAGCTGGAACATCCAGACCAGGAAGCCATAGCCAGTGACCACACCGATGGCCAATGCCGGCGCCATGGCGACCGACAGCACAAGAAAGGCTCGCAGCTCGCGCGCCCTGCCGTGAGGTTTCTCCTCTACGTCCATGTCTCGCTCTCCTTGGGCTTTCCAAAGGCCAGGCGGGAACTGCACGTCGGCCCACGCACTAAACGGCAAGCGCCCTGTCTTGTGTCAAACAATTCGCGAGGCGCGGTCACTTGAGCACCGTACGAATGCCGCGAAGATCGAGTGACAGTCATCGAGCCGCCGAATGGGTGTAGCCGGGTTTGCTTAGAAATCGGCATGCTCGATGCCGTCTTGCGGCAGAGACTTCAGGGCTTCGCCGCCCCTCACATGCCGCTGCTGCACCACGTCAGCAATCTGGCGCTTCATGCCGTCGAAGGCGGTGCGCAAGGCCACATGCACGTCTTCATTGCAGACGCGAGACACCGTCAACTCGTGCCCCGGCACCGTGACGTCGATGCGCACGGAATAGGGTTGCCCCTGCTGCTGGTGCTTGTGAACGAGTTCCAGGCTGGCGCAGCACGAAACGATCTCGGGGCAGAGCAGTTCGAGCTTGTCGATCTTGCTGCGCACATCGGCTTCCAGCGCCGCCGAGCGTTCCATGCCCAGGAACTTGATCAGTACGGGTTTCTTCATGGTGGCCTCTTTGCGATTGAGGAGCGAGAGCCGTCGACAGCACCCCGGGAGGTTGCAGCGTCAACTTCCGCTCATGGTGCGCCGCGCCGCGGCCGCAGTCCTTGCGCTAGCGCAAACCCGCTCGCATTGGATGCTGAAAGAACCATGAGCCACGTCAAAGCCACGCAGCGCCGAAGCGCTGAAGATCGCTTCACCTCGACGCGGCCGGCGTGGAGGCCACCTGATCGGACCGGCCCGGAGCACACACCGTGTACCAACGCATTCTGGTTCCCATCGATGGCAGCACGACGGCCGATCGCGGCCTTCATGAAGCGATCCGGCTGGCCACCGAATTGAAGGCGAAGCTGCGGGTGCTGCACGTGCTGGACAACTTCCCGATCGAAGCCGAATGGGCGTCCGCCCAGAGCTTCGAAGAGATCCTGGATCGCCTGCGCCGCGAGAGCGACGAACTGCTGGCCTCGGCCCGCGGCGCCGCGACGGCAGCCGGCGTGCCGGTGCAGACCCGGCGCTTCGAGCGCAGGCCAGTCGACGGCGGCCGATGTCATTCTCGGGGAAGCGGCGAACAGCCATTGCGATCTCATCGTGATGGGCACACATGGACGCCGAGGCATGAACCGGCTGGCGATGGGCAGCACGGCCGAAGCGGTGGCCCGGCACAGCATGGTGCCGACGCTGATGGCCCGTCATCCCGGTTGAAACGCGGGCGATCAGAAGGAACCACATGAACTGGATCGAATGGGCGAAATGGATCGGCGGCGGCTTGATCGCCGCAGGCCTGCTGGCCGCGATCGTCGTCGGCGTCCTGTCGTGGTTCCTGACCCATACAGACTGAGAAGGTTCACCCGTGGCTGCCAAAGTGATTTCGTTGAACTCGTACCGGGCTCCGGTGCACGGCGCTGAAGCCAGCTCTGCGCTGTTGACCCTGCTGCGCAACCGTGTCCAGGTGACCCACCGGCTCGTTCGTGCCGGAGATGTCGTCTATGCATCGGGCAGCTCGTTCACTACGCTGTTCGTCGTCACCAGCGGCGCGCTCAAGACCACACGCGACTGTCTGGACGGCCGAACGCGCGTGGCCGCGCTCCACCTGGCGCCCGACTGGCTCGGCTTCGACGGCATCGCCGGCGGCACGCACGAGTGGAGTGCCATCGCACTCTGCGAAACCCGCCTGGCCTGCATCGGCTACGGTGAACTGCTGAGTGCCTTGCGCGCATGGCCTTCGCTGCTGCAGGCCTTGCACGCCGAGATGGGCCGCGAAATGGCCCGGCACAGGCAGACGGCGACCACCTGGCGACGCCTGCCGACCCACGAAAGGATGGGCCGCTTTCTGCTCGACTTGATCGAACGCTCGCACCCTGGCGGAACAGGCCCCCACGCGACAGTCACCTTGCTCTTGCCGCGCCCCGACATCGCGGAGTTGCTGGGCATGACGGTCGAAAGCATCAGCCGGGCGCTGTCGCACATGAAGCACGAGGGCCTGATCGGCTTCTCGGATACCGCACACCGCTGCATCGAGGTGCTGGATCTGCCCGCCCTGCAGGCCTTCGTTCAAGCCAGGCCCGTCGCGGTTCAGCGGACGCGCTGAAGGCTCCAGGCCAGCGACTGCACCGGAGCAGCGCGCTTCAGCTGCAACAAACTCACTCGGCCAGCTGAACTTCTGTATTTGATCGATGAGAAATACGCCGAAGTAGGCGCAGCCGCCAACCCCATCCTGTAACTTCTGACAGTACCGAGGCAATAGCCGCTCAGCCAAAATCCCTCCGTCATCACAGCCAGGGATTTCCAACAATGAATGTCCAAGACGCCTTCAGCCGCCTGAAGGCCGCGCTGAACATCGGCCAGCAAAAGCGCCTGCTGCAACTTGAGACCGCCTTCCCCAGCGCCACC
>Ga0307508_10000081_pt1 | contig 112337 bp, 75 predicted proteins | sample 9_EM_MG_FD_203089 | JGI IMG/M metagenome (GOLD analysis project Ga0307508, IMG submission 203089) | Populus trichocarpa ectomycorrhiza microbial communities from riparian zone in the Pacific Northwest, United States - 9_EM | ecosystem: Host-associated > Plants > Roots > Unclassified | place... | reverse complement strand
AACTTTACCGTCACTCCCGCCTCGACGAGAGCACGCCCCAAGCTTACTGCTGATTTGTTTGTGATAGTTTGCATAACGCCGACAGGTTGGCGGCTTTTCCGCCTCCTGTCGGCACATGTCATCTACAGGATTCGGATCGAAACATTAGTGGGATATTAGTGAGGCTTAGTGGTTAAAAATCCGGGACCGTTTCCGGTCGTCAGATGCGGCATGGCCACAAGGGCCAGCCCTACATTTTATTTCGTGAGCTTTCGTGTGTTTCGTAGTTGATAATCGGATACGATGGGCGGAGTACTGAGTTTTTAAACGCAGAGCGCTAGGTCGTTCGGCCCACTTCGTTTAGCCCATATCGCTTCCGGCGTAGTCTAGGTAGGATGGGTTCCGGGGGACCCATTTATCTGGCAACTCGCCGTCCCAATCCTCCATCTCAAAATTCTCCAGCTCCCAAATCACTTTCGCATGACCATTCTCGGCAACATTCTGCTCGGTTTCGCTTTTTTTCTCTATCTGGTGCCGCTGCAAGTTCTCCTGCGAAAACCCATCGTCATCACCGGGAACGATTCGGTGGGCGTGGTCCTGTTTCTCTTCGTCACCGTGCCATTCTGGCTGACGCTTTTTCTCTCGTGGTGCATCCTCTTTTCGCGCGACCGTTTCGACTGGCTGGGCGGAGGACGTGGCTGGCAGTTTTCAGTCCTCTTCCTTACCTGGCTGGCTCTCACAGTCGTGACTTCACTGGCGGCAATGTTGCGCGGCGATCCGCAAGTTCCCTGGGCCCTGCGTCCGCTCATGCCGTGGGGCATTTATCTGCTGCCGCTGGCCGCCATTATCGCCACCTTGCTCATGTTCAATCCGTCGCTCGGGGCGGCCGTGCCCGCGCTTGCCACGCGATTGACCCTGGGCTTGTGCGGTGCGCTCGCGCTCGCCTCGTCATTCGGCATGATTGTACAGTCGATCGTCTCGGCTCAAAGAAAAGCGACTGCGGCGATCGTGCGCGATGCCGAATCCCAGGAGATCAACATTCGCGGAATCGTCGCGGAGGTGGAGGTGCTCGATCCGATCAAAGATCTGGGCCCGTTGCTCAGACATGCTGCGAGCAGCGGCTTTGAGGCGCCACGTCAGCTCGCCCAAAAGAAAATCAGCGCTTACCCTCACCTTCAGGAAGAACTCGCCCTCAGACTTACGAATCAATGGTCGGTCGAAGCGCTTGGTTATCTCGAACTCAACGACCCGCCCGACGCCGCTGCGCTGGCGGTTCCAGTCCGCACTGCGCTCGAAAGCCTGACACCGTGGATCAACCGGGAACTCGAACGCAGCACAAGTTTTTGGCCGGAAACGTACTACTCGGAAACGAAGATGGCCCTGGCCGTAGCCGACAAGTTCGCGCCCTACGGCATCGACTATGTTCCCGCGGTGCGCGCATTGCGGGCTGCCTTCGACCATCCGAATGCGAGGAACGCGAAACTGGAAGCACCGCGCCTGATCGACACTTGGCTCGCGAAGTATCTGTCCGCTGCCAACCGTCACCCCGTCAGTCCGCGTCGGTAACACTCCCTTGCTTCACTCGTAAAGGAAGGGGTAAACCAAAGGGTTCAGGGAGTGTTTTCAAAACCTTGTAGCCCACCATTTCTGTCATTCTGAGACTCGCAGTAATTCGCTACGCGAATTGCGTGGAGACGGAAATGAACACCCCGCAACTGCCATTGTGAGCGCGTAGCGCGGTGGGCATCGGTCTCCGCCCCGACGCTGATCGTCGATGTGCCCCTCGACGGGCTCGGGGTCCTGAGCTTGTCGAACGGAGAAATCGACGACTACCCGGAAGGACAACGGGTTCATCAGCAGCACCGCGCGACGGGTCCCTGTCGCCCGAAAGGGCGATGCCAGGCGCGGGGCAAACCGGGTATTGTGCCGGGGATGCCAACCCGTCCGGTCCGGTGGACGGACGGCGCCTGACCGTTGTCCATCACCGGCTATTGCTTTTCCCATCCATTATGAACTGTCCCTCCTCTATCCTATCCGGCGGAATCCTCCGTCGCTTTGTCCTGACCGCGGTGTTGCTCGGCACGATTCCCGCCAGCCGGGCCAACGCCGCACCTGGCGCCGCCCCCGGCCTGCCGGACGACGATTCCATCCGCGCCACCCTGCGGCTGGTCGCCGCCCGCCAGATCCGCCCGCTGCAGGAGGGCGACTACACTCCTGTGGAAAACCTGGCCGCCCTGCAAAAGGGCGCCGCGCCGCAGGGCCTCACGTGGGCCTACCCGTGGGGCGTCACGCTGTATGGCGCGCTCCGCTCGACGGACGCAACCGGCGACCACGCCGTGGATGCTTTCGTGCTCGAGCACAACCGGAACGCGGCGCGCTATTACGCCTTCCTCGAGGCGACTCGTACCAAGATCGGCGCGGCCGAGATGAAAATCTTCCGCAGTAAAATCGGCGGCCTGATGAACCTGGGCAACCTCGACAGCTGCGGCGCGATGGGCGTGGCGATGATCGAAGGCGTGCTGCGGCACCCGGAGTCGGCGACGCCCGAGGAGAAGGCCGTCGTCGCCCGCATCGGCGACTGGATCGCCAACCGCCAGGAACGCCTGCCCGACGGCACGCTCTGGCGTCCGCGATCCGATGGCGGCGCGAAAGCCTGGAAGGCCGGCACGATCTGGATGGACGACCTCTACATGGCCTGCCCGTTCCTCGTGCGCTGGGCCCGCTACACGGGCGACAGTCGCCACCTCGACGATGCCGCGCGGCAGATCATCAACATGGCGGCGCGCCTGCAGGACAGCGACGGGGTATGGTTCCACGCCTACTTCGAGAACGAGAAAAAGCATTCGCCGTTCAAGTGGGGCCGGGCCAACGGCTGGGGCGTGGTGGCGACCGTGGAGGTACTGTCGGCCCTGCCGGAGCAACATCCCCTGCGTGGGAAGCTGCTGGAAATCCTGCGCCGCCAACTGGAGGGAATCAAAACCCTGCAGGCGCCGGACGGCATGTGGCATCAGGTGTTGGATCACCCCGAGTTGTGGGAAGAGACTTCCTGCACCGCCATGTTTGCCTACGGTTTCGCTCGCGCGGCCAACCGGGGCTGGATCGACGCCTCGGGTCTGGCGATCGCCCGCAAGGCTTTCGCCGGTATCCAAGCACACATTACCGCCGACGGCTCGGTCAACGGCACCTGCGAGGGCACGAACATCGGTCTGGAGCTGGATTATTACGCCAACCGCAAGAGGCCCGACGACGACCTGCACGGCCGCGGCGTCGTGTTGCTCGCCGGAACGGAAATCCTGGCGGTCAAGAAGTAAGCTGGTGATTTTGTGGAGCCTGCGCTCCGCCGGATGACGTCCTGGAGCGGTTTAAGTAAAGATCCCCGGAGCAAGCTCCGGGGCATTCGATCGACACCCACGCCACCAAACCCGATCTCCTGCCTTCGCGTAGCAGCCGTCGTCAGACGGCTGGCCAGCGGTGTCACCACCGCTGCTACATCCAACCCAAATTTCGAACGGCTACCACTTTAGTTAAACCACTCTAATTCGAGCCACAGCCGCGTTTTTGTTGCAGGGCGGGATCGCTGATCCTGCCGGGTGGTCGTCGATTTCCATATCGACGATCGGCGCCGGTATGGAAACCGGCGCCCACCTTAAATCCCAAGGAGGGATACGGTGATCCCGCCCTACATTCACGGCCGCAAAAAAATCGGCCGTGCCACCCCCACGGTGGCACGGCCCTTGTATCTATTGATTCACTACCGAATCAAAAGGCGATGCTGTTGGTCCAGATCCAGGTGCGCGGCTCGACCGTCCGCACGTAGTTATTGTAAGGCGGATTGCCCGAGGTGCTCGGCGGGAACAGCAGCCGGTAGTGGTTGGTGGCGTTCTGCACGTTAAGCTGGGTGGTGAACGTGTAACGCTTGAGGAATTTGTGCGTATAGCTCACGCCAAGGTCGAGGGTCGCGATCGTCGGCCGCGTGTAGAGCTTACGCTCGAGTTGATTGAAGGGCGTCGTGCCGGCTACCTGGCCGGGGCCGAAGACGGGATAGTAGTGGGAGCGATACTCGTAATTCGCGTTCACGGTGCCGAGCACGCCCACTCCCTTGAGCCAGCCCTGATCGAACGTATACTGGTTGGTGAAGGAGAAGGCATAGGGCGCATAACCGTTCGTCTTGTCGCCCGCGATGATCGGGCTGATGACGCCCTGGTGCTTGTTGGGATCACCCCAGGCATACTGGATGGCCGTGATTGGCAGGCCAGTGACACCGGTCGCCGCCTTGGCACCGTTGGGTCCAACGGAGTTCAGCGCATTCTTCAGCGTGGTATTCTGGATCGAGCCCGAGTCGATGTTGGGATTGGCCGTCAGGGAGCTGGCCGGATCGTTGATCATGGTCAGCGTCAGGGGCGAGCCGCCGGTGTTCACCACGGCGCCCGTGGTCGGGTTGACCATCACCGCCGGGCCGTTCTGGCCGTAGGTGACCTGCCCGGAGGAATTCAGGAAGAACTGGTCGTTGTAGAGCTGCCCGTAGGTGACGGTCTTCCCATAGGAGCCGTCGATGGAGTGGAAGGCGAAGCGCGCCCGCCAGTTCCGTCGGAGACTGAACGTCACGCTGACGTCGAGGTCGCTCGACTGCTTGTCGTTGTTGACGGTGGCCTGCGAGGTGCCGCCGATGCCGAGGTAGCGGCCATTGATGCCGGCGGGGTTGATCGAATTCTGGTAGCTGCCGTCGATGTTCACGCGGTCGTTCTTGAGCGTGTTCTTGGGCGCGTAGGTGATCGAGCCGTTGATGCGGCCGTCGAGCAGCTGGAATTTCACGCCGAAATCCGGCACGCCCGTGGAGCCGGACGGCGGCAGGGTCGGCGTGCCGACCGGATCGTTGGGCTGGGCCGAGGGATTGAAAGCGCTCGAGACGTCGGAAAAGACGCGCAACCAGGGCCAGATCGCGTAGCTGGCCCCGGCGCTGTAGGTGAGCTTCTGGGTCAGCGGCAGCACGGTCATGGCCGTGGGCCCGACATTGTTGGTCCACTGGCTCACCCAGCGAGCGCCGGCGAGGGTCTCGAACTTGTCGTTGAACCAATCGGTGACGTTGGCGACGTAGTAGGCGTGGCTGACGGTGTGGCCGACGTTGAACTCGCCGTTGCCGGTGCGGTCGGCGCCGAGGGGATTCGTCGGGCTGACGAGCGCGGGATCCAGCCGGCGCTGTTTCTGGCGGACCCAGGTCGCCATCTGGCCGGTCGCGGGGTTGATGGCCAGGATGGAAGGCGTCATAGCCTTGAAGAACGGTTCTTTGACGGCGCCGTTCTGCACCGCCGTCCACAGGGTCGGGCTGTTGGCGAGCAGAGTGCGGCCGTATTCGCCGTTGTTGAGGGCGCTCGAATTGACGAACACCGTGCCATCCGAATTCGCGAGGTAGTAGCGGTATTGCACGCCGTTCTGCGCGCCGTCGCGGCGGAAGAACTCCCCGCCGGCCACGGTCTGGCTCTTCGCGTTGCCGTGGAAAAACTCATTCGTGGCCAGCAGCGACCAGCGCGCGCCGAATACGCGGGTGTGCGCGAGGCTGTCTCCGGGGCTGTTGAGGGCGATGGCGGTCTGGTTAAAGGGATTGTTGCCCGAGCCCGGCAGGCCGGCCGCCGGCGTGAGGCTGGTGGCGTTGACCGGCGAATCAAAGACGGCGTCGTCATAGGCGATCGAGACCTGGGAGGAGAGCCAGCGGTTGATGGTCGTTTCGAGCAGCGCGTTGGAATAGTTGTCCATGTTCCAGTTGCTGGACATCCAGCCGCGGAGGGAATCGACGTTGTCCAAGGTAAAGCCCGGGGTGTAGATGAAGCCGAGATCCTTCGTCTGACCGCTCGCCACGAGGTAGTTCAGGTTCAAATTGCGGCGCGCCTCGGCGGTATCGAGCGTGGGCAGGCCGTTCGTGAGGATGATATTGCCGCTCGCATCGCGCTTGTAGAGGAAGTTGTTAATGTTGCCGTTGCCCGAGGACGTGATCTGGGAAGAGTTCGTGTTCTGGTGCGAGAGGCGCAGAATCGAATTGATGAAGGGCAGCTTGAAGGCGACCTGCCCGTAGATGCCGTTGGTCGAACCGCCGAGAAACTCGCGGCGGTATTCCGTCTCGGCATTGGTGGTCGCCACGCGCACGGCCACATTGTCGTTGCCGTAACCGCCGTCGAAGCTGAGGCGCTGCGAGCCGAACTGGTCGATGCGGAAACTGACGCGGCCAAAATCCTGGCGGAAACGCGCCTGCTTGGAGACCAGGTTGATCACGCCGCCGCCGCCGCTGTTGCCGTAGAGCAGCGAGTGCGCCCCGGAAGTGACGTCGACCCGCTCGACGGAGAAATTGTCCGTCAGGCCGGACTGGCCGTAGGTCGTCGGCGCCGCCGCGATGAAACCGTCGCGCTGCACGCTGGCCGGCAGGCCGCGGAGGTTGATGGTCGTCGGCGTGCCAATGCTGCCGACGCGGTCGCCCGGCTGGTTGTTGAGCGACGCGTTCGCACCGTCCTGCGAAGTGATGCTGGCACCGCCGTAGGTCACGATCATGTCCTCGACCGACGTGGCCGCGATGTCCCGCATGAAGGTCTCGGTGAAGACATCCGCCGTCACGGGCAGCTTGAAGAGGTTGGCCCGAAACCGGGTGAGTGAGTTCGTCTCGAGGGCGTTGTAGCTGTCGTCCTTGACGGCCTTCACCTCGAAGGGATTCAGCTCCAGGACCGAGTCGCGTTCGGCCAGGGAGGAATCGCCGGCGGTTTTCCCGGGCTTGGGCGCCGGCGCGGCCGGAGGAGTGTCCGGGGCGGGCGGAGTGGCGGCGTCGGCCGCGTGCAGGCCGGGAATTGAACCGATAACCAACAGTGCGGCGAGGGCCGCACCGGCGAATTGCGCCACCGGGTGGCGATGAGGTGTAACAGGCATGGAGTAGTAAGGCTGAGGTTAGTCGAGCGGGGCATTGCATTGCTCCGGATTCAGGGGGCGACCGCCAAAGGCAGGGAATCCGGTGGGCAATCGTCACCGCGTACTGCCGGGGCACACGGGGGTAACACCCGGCCGTAGTTCGCGGAAACGGCGCCCACTATATGGTAATATTCCCGCCGCCGGTATCGCCCGTTCGGGCGACGCCGGGCCCGGACCTTGCGCCTTGATCACCGGGGCGGCCAGCCTAGGCTGCGCGTATGCCCCCTGCGTCCCCCGGCGGCCCGCGCCGCTGGCTTCTTCTCGCGGCCTTGTTTCTGCCGTCCTTTCCCTTCTTGTGCGCAGAGGAGGCGGAGCTGCCATGGCTGGTCCGGGTCTGGAAAATGGGCGAGGAACTTGCAGGTAACAATGTGGCCGGAGTGATCGAGTCGCGCGACGGATTCATCTGGCTGGTCGCGGGCGGGAAGCTCACGCGCTTCGACGGGGTGAGCTTCCGGCAGTTCCCGATCGAGGCGCCTGATGATCCGGCCGGGCTCAGGATCCGGGAGTTCACCCCGTTGCGTGACGGCGGCCTGGCCTTTGCCCTCTACAACGGCGCTCTCGCCCGGGTCGATGGCGCCGGCAAATTCGAGGTCCTGAACCGGGAGCTGGTCGACCCGGAGGCCCGCGTGGAGGCGCTGCGCGAGGACACCGACGGGAGCCTGCTGATCACCTGCAATAACGAATCGGTCTGCCGCCTGCGCAACGGCCGCCTGGAACGCTTCACCGACCGCGACGGGCTCCCGGCGGGCTTGCACTGCCGCTTCGTGCCGGATCAGGCGGGGCGACTCTGGTTCGTGAAAGGCTTCAGCGTCGGCCTATTCCGGAACGGTCGCTTCGAGGTGTTGCAACGGCTCCCCGGCCCGAACCACCGGCTCGCCCTCGCCCAGGCCCGCCGTGGCGGCATCTGGCTCGGCGTCGGCGCGCAGCTTTTCCACTGCGACGACGGGAAGGCGCCCGAACTCATCGGCGAACTCGGGCTGAAAAACATCACGGCGCGGCCCACGGTGCTCTGCGAGGATCGCGCTGGCGCGGTTTGGTTCGGCACCTACGACAGCGGTCTCTTCCGCTTCGACGGCCCGCGGTGCGAAAGCGTGCCGATTTCCCACCGCCAGGTCGTCAGCCTGCTGGAGGACCGCGAGGGCAGCATCTGGGCGGGCACTTCCGGCGGAGGCCTCAATCAGGTGCAACCCCGCGCCCTGAGCATCGAAGGCTCCGAAGCCGGCCTGCCCAGTGAAACCGCCCAAGCCATTTGCGAGGATACCTCGGGCAAGCTCTGGGCGGTCACGCAGGACCGGCTCGTCGTCGTCCGTGCCGACCGGCGCTGGCAGCCTCCCGAGGGTCTTAATCTGGGCAACGCCGCCTGCATCGCCGCCGATGCCGCCGGCGGCGTCTGGATCGGCTCGCTCACCGGGCAACTTCATTGCTGGCGCGATGGCCACCTCACCACTTGGGGGCCGGCCGACGGCCTGAACGGTCTGCCCGTCCGCCTCCTCGTGACGACCAGGTCCGGCGACGTCTGGATGGGGAGTTCGCATCCCGGCATGGTGCAGCGCCTGCACCGCGGTCGCATCGAGACGATCGAGCTGTCGCCGAAACCCAACCTGATCCGCGCCATCGCCGAGGATGCCGCCGGCGACGTGTGGATCGCCGGTGGCGCCAAGGAATTCTGGCGGATGACCCGCGACGGTCAGATCGTAGATGAATCCCGCTTCATCCCCTCGCCCCCGCGGCAGGTGCGCACCCTGCAGGCGACACCCGATGGCAGTCTGTGGATCGGCTACAACCAGGACGGCATCGCGCGGATCAAGGACGGCCGGATCGGCCACATCAAGACGGAGAACGGCCTGCTGCAGGATCGCATCGAATTGCTGATCCCGGATGGCCGTGGCTGGCTTTGGATCGCGGGCAGCCAGTCCATCTTCAAGGTGAGCGAGCAGGAACTCGGCGCCGTGGCCGAGGGCCGCGCCCAGCAGGTGAAGGCGATCCGCTACGGCCGGGACCAGGGCGTGCGCGCCGTGTTCGGCGAATCGGTGGGGGCGCTGCGGTGCAGCGACGGCCGTCTCTGGATTCCGATGGCCACCAGTCTCGCCATCATCGATCCGCGGCAGTCGCAGCAGGACGCCCCGGCCCCGCCCGTCGTGATTTCCGAGGTGCGCGTGGACGATCGTCCGGTCGCGGCCCACCGGGGCTTCCTCCCCCTTGCGCCGGGCGTCGCGCCGGAAACCGCGGGCTTGGGCCTGCCCCCCGGCCACCGCCGGTTCGACCTCGACTTTACCGCGCTGAGCCTGCGCACGCCCTCGAACGTGCAGTTCCGCTACCGCCTCGACGGCTTCGATGCCAGCTGGGTCGAGGCCGGCACGCGGCGCAGCGCCTCCTATCCCCAACTGCCCGCCGGCAGCTACCGGTTCCACGTGAAAGCGTGCAACAGCGAGGGGGTCTGGAACGAGACCGGGGCCACCCTGGCGTTTTCCGTGGCGCCCTTTTTCTGGGACACCTGGTGGTTCCGCACCGCCGCGGTGACCGGGTTCACGGCGGTCGTCTTCGGCCTGGCCCGCTATGTCTCGCACCGCCGGCTGCGACTGCGGCTGCGCGCGGCCGAGGAGGAAACCGCCGTGGAGCGCGAACGCACCCGCATCGCCCGCGACATCCACGATGACCTCGGCAGCCGGCTGACCAAGATCGTGCTGCTCACCGGCCTGGTGGCGCGGGACCGCGTCGCCCCGGAAAAGGCCGGCGAGCGCATCTGGGAAATTTCCGAGACCGCGCGCCAGTTGCTCGCCTCGCTCGACGAGACCGTCTGGGCGGTCAATCCGCGCAACGACACCCTGCCCAACCTGATCGCCTACCTCGGCGAATTCACGGTCGATTTTCTCCGCTCGGCGGAGATCCTCTGCCACGTCGATCTGCCCGGCCAGCCACCGCCGCGGGCCGTCCCGGCCGATGTCCGGCACAACCTGTTTCTGGTCGTCAAGGAAGCCCTCAACAATGTGGTCCGCCACGCCCAGGCCACCGCCGCCTGGCTGCGCATCACCGTCGACGACCAGGCGCTGACCCTGCTCATCGAGGACAACGGTCGCGGCTTCACCGAAGCCCCGGAAAAGCCCGAGGCCGATGGCCTCCGCAACATGCGCGCGCGCATGACACAGGTTGGCGGCCGGTTCCACATCGAAGGTCTGCCGGGCGGCGGCACGCGCGTCACGCTCACCTTCCCCTGGTCCGCGCGGCGATGAGCGTCCCGTGCAATTGCCTCGCCCCGGCGCCCCGCCCTCCGCTAGTGAGAGGTGGTCCCTCCCACCCCATGGCCATCACCGTCTGCATCGTCGAGGACAACCGCGACACCCGCGAAAGTCTGGTCGCCCTGATCCGGGGCGCGACTTCGTTGCGTTGCCTCAACACCTACGCCACGGGCGAAAAGGCGCTGGTCGGGATTCTCCAGGACAAACCAGACGTGGCCCTGGTCGACATCAACCTTCCGGGCATGAGCGGCATCGAATGCGTGGCCCAGCTCAAGGCGCAGCTGCCCGCGCTGCACGTGCTGATGCTCACAACCTACAAGGAGAGCGAACTGATCTTCGAGTCGCTCCGGGCCGGCGCCAACGGTTACCTGCTGAAGAACATGCCCCCCGACGAGCTCATCCAGGCCTTCGAGGACGTGCAGGCCGGCGGCGCGCCCATGTCGATGCAGATCGCCCGCAAGGTCGTGCAGCACTTCCACCAGACATCGCTCGCCGCCGCCAAGATCGAGGACCTGAGCCCGCGGGAATACGAGGTGCTCGCCCTGCTCGCGCAGGGCCGGCTCTACAAGGAAATCGCCGACCAACTCGGCATCGGGCACAACACTCTGCGTTCCTACCAGCGCCGCATCTACGAAAAGCTGCACGTCCAGTCCCGCACGGAAGCCGCGATGAAGTTCGCGCAACGCAACCCGGAAACGAGAACCTAGGCGGCCGTCGCTCCGCGCGTCGCGGCGGAACCGCACGACCCATACCTCCATTTCAACAACGTCTCCGACGGCCTGGGGCGTGAAAAACGGGTCTGGTTGTGAGTGTTCGAATCGTGAGCTTCCCCAACTCTTTCCCTTCCTAAAACCAAAATTTTAACGCTGACTTCGCTTAAATTCCGACCGCGACGCCGACGGATGAGGACTGACGCCCGCAAGACTTTAAATTCTTACGCGATCACCGCCGGTGATGGCTAGGCCTTTGGCTCGAACTCATCGTTGATGCGCGGCGCGCGCGGTAACTGCGCATCGAGTGATTCGCGGTACTTTAAACAACCGCGGAGGAACTGCGGCCAGGCGGGAACCGCCACTTTCGGATCCATTTTCTCAGGGAGGAGCTCCCACAACCCCGGGTGGTGCCAGCAGAGTTCGTGTTTCGTGCTATCGCGGTGCGCGCGAATGCCGGCGCGTAGTTTCTTTATCTCCGCCACCAGCTCATCTCGAGAAAGTCGCTGCAGATCTTCGTCAATCGGATATTGTTTAAGGGCGAAAAGCCGCCGGTAAGTCAGTTCAGTTAAATCTCCCACTAGTGACGTCGACGGCAAACGCCCGGATGTCGTCCGCCAGCAGATCCGGTGTTTCCAAGGCGGCAAAGTGTCCGCCCCGTGGCATGTCGGTCCAGCGTTTCAGGTTCAGCCAGCGTTCGCCCCACGCGCGGGGCGCTGGCACCAAGTCCTTGGGAAACATCGCGACGCCGACCGGTGCCTTCGCTTTCTTTTCCAACAATTTCATCTTCGGGTCCCGCATCGCTTCAGCGTAGAGCCGCATCGAGGAACCGATGGTTTCTGTCACCCAATAAATCGTTAAGAGAGTGCACAGCGTATCGAGCGGGTAGCTCTTTTCCACCTCTCCGTCGCAATCGCTCCACGTGCGGAATTTTTCCACAATCCACGCGGCGAGTCCTGCGGGCGAATCGTTCAAGCCGAACGCGAGGTTCTGCGGTTTCGTACTCTGGACCATTCCGTAGGCCGCTTCTTTCGCGGCCCATTCCTGCCCGCGTTTAAAATATTCCTGTTCCTCTTTCGTGGCATTTTCGGGCTTCGGCAAATTCCAGTATACATTACATTGATGCATCGCGATGACACGACCGGGATAAAGCGACGCGATGAGCTGCAGGGCCCCTGCGCCCATGTCGCTGCCGTGAACCATGAATCGCTCATAACCGAGCCGGGTCATCAATACAGTGAGGCGCTCGCCGATACGCGAAAGATTCATACCCGGTTGATGAGGCCGATCCGAAAAGCCGAATCCGGGAAGCGACGCGATGACGACGTCGAACGACACGCCGTTTGTTTCTTTTGTGAGTCGCGGCACCAACGGTAGCATCTCGTAGAAGTTACTCGGCCAGCCATTGGCAAGCAGTAGCGGAATCGGATGTTCGCCCTTCCCGCGCACGTGAACGAAATGGAGATTCTCATCTTCGATCGCCGTTTGAAATTGCGGGAATTGATTAAGCGCCCGTTCTTGCGCGCGCCAATCGAAACGATGTTGCCAGTGGTCAATGAGTCGGTGCATGAACTCGAGATTGGCTCCGTAGCTCCACTCTGCTCCCGCCACCTCGTCGGGCCACCGGGTTTGGCCGAGACGTGCTTTAAGGTCTTTAAGGACCTCGTCTGCCACATTGATATGAAATGGCTGGATCGACGCGTCGACCGCCGCCCTTCTTTGGATGGAAGGAGTTGTCATAATACTGGATGGACCAGCCCGCGTCGTCCTCGTTCCGACTGCACCGACGGCAACTTTGGTTAACCACGACCAGTTCCCCTTGTGTCCTGCGGGAACCACCCCTCATTTTTCGAGGTACCATCCCCAATCTCGCCAACAATTGTTTGCGCGGAGGACCGAGCCAATCGCGAATAGCAAAATTCCCGACGTTGGGAATTTCACGAATCGCTGCAGCAATCAGGAACAGTTCATGTGGTGACCACATGCGTTATTGGTGATGCGCCAGCTCCACGGTGTGTATCCACATTGACCGGGAAGCGCGTGGCGGCGTGATTCCGCATTGGTAAAATCGGACCGAACGATTTCGTTTACTCACGGCTGGCTTGCATTGCGTGCGCCATTGGGATGATCGTCATGCCGCCCCAATTGCATTCAATGTGCCCAGAAGTACCGTTTTCACACTGGCGGATTATTGTCGCCGCACTCGCGGCCAGCGGTGTGGGTGACCAACCGAATTTCACATGAACCCGCTTCTTCTTGTGACTGGTGCCGCTGGAAAAGTGGGGCAACAGTTTCTCCGCCGCTTTTTAGCTGAGGACCAATTCGCGCATTTCCGGGTGCGGGCCGTGTGCCACAATCGGATGCTGCCGGCTGGCCTTCGACTGGAAGTTTTTCGTGGATCGATCGAGCAGAGGGACAGTGTCGCGGCTGCGATGGACGGAGTAACACACGTGCTGCACCTCGCCACCTGCAAAGAGACCTCCGACATTGTCATGGACGTCGCCGTCAAGGGGATGTTTTGGCTGCTGGAGGCGTGTCGGACGAGTTCGACCTTCCAACAATTCATTCTCCTGGGCGGCGATGCCGGGATGGGGCATTTTTTCTATCCGCATCCTGTTCCAGTGACTGAACAGCAAAAGCACAGTGCTTATCCAGGATGTTATGCGCTGTCGAAAGTATTGGAGGAGGTGATGCTGGAGCAGTACGGCATTCAATACAACCTGAACGGTTGCTGCCTGCGCGCGCCATGGATCATGGAGAAGGACGATTTCCGGGCTCAACTCTCGTTCGGTGAAGACGTATTTGGCGGACCGCGATGGCGCGATATCGTAGGGCCTGGGAAGGCAGACGAATTCATCCGCGCAAAGTCCGTACCGGTCATGCTCAACAGCGACGGCGTCCCCGTAAAACGAAACTTCGTCCATGTGGACGACGTGGTGAGCGCGATCTTACTCGCGCTAGATCACCCCAAAGCGGGGCGCGAGACATTCAACATCTGCATGGACGAGCCGGTCGATTACGGCGAACTGGGAAGTTATCTTCAAACCTCCCGCGGATATACTACTGTGCCGATCAAGACGACTTTTCACTCCACGTGGTTGGACAACACCAAGGCGAAATTCCTGCTCGGGTGGCGTCCAACGTATGATTTGCGCCGCCTGACTGATGCCGCTTTCGACTATCAACGTTCGCCTGACGATCCGCGCAAAATCTGGTATCCAGGTTAATGTGACAGAGCCTGAGCTGCCGCCGCCTGGACCGCCTCGTGAGACACGACCATTTTTTTCAGGCCAGCGCGTCGCGGCAGTATTGCACGCACTTCGCGATCTCGGCCATGCGGGTGGAGCCTTCCGGTACTTTGTACTCGAATTCGATCGTCGCCTGGATAGGCCACTGATTGTCGCGGATCAGGCGCAGCACTTCCTTGATCGGCGTGTCGCCCTCGCCAAAGGGCGTGTTTACACCTTCTTTCATTGCCACCGGATCCCACTTCTTCCGGTCCTTGATATGCACGTGCGTGATCCGGGCGTGGTGCTTTTTGATGAACTCCACCGGATCACCATTTCCGCCCGCGACGTAGTGGCCGATATCAAGGTTGATGCCGTTGTACCTGGCCACAGCGGTCGCCGCTTCGAAATCCGCTTCGGTCGAATGTGTGTGACCGTGATATCCGACCGTGAGCTGGTGCTTGTCGGCAAATTTCCCGAGTCGCGAGATCTCCTCCTTTACCCGCGCCTCGTCCTCAGGCTTCTCCTTGTCGGCACGGGGGATTTCGGTGGAGATGGCCCGTGCGCCAAGGGCCTTGGCCATGTTGAAGCTGTAGTCGATTACCTCATCGGACATCTTCGTGATGTTGTCGACCTTGAGGATCTCGATCAAAATCCCGGCGTCCTCAAAATTCTTTCGGAACTGCTTTACCTGGTCCATTGAAACGCCGAGGCGCCAGGCTTGGAGCTTTGCGGCATTGGCCTTGGACTCCTCCGGTGTCACCGCTGAGCCGCGCGCCATGACCGCCATCGGCACGGGCGAACCGAGAAACGCTTCGACCGGTTGCGCGCGCAGTTCCACTCCACTGACGCCGAGAATCGTGCAGTTCTTGATGATCTCGTCACCGCTCATCGTCGGGTTGGAGAAACTGTAGGGCACGTTGAGCCCGATCTGCACGCCATTGACCTTGGAGTTGGGCTTGGCGAGCGGCAGATTTTCGGCCGCGTGTGCGGATTTCAGCGAAGAGAGCAGACCCGCGGCGGGGAGCACGGCGAGGGCGAGTTTGGCAAAATCACGACGGGTATAGGATAACATGGGAAGTATTTTTTTGGAGGCGATCGTTCGGAGAATTGAACCGGACAGACGCGTCCTGCCGTGAAGTTGTTACGAGCTAGAACTCGCCCCAAAATCCGGGCAAGCCCATTCCCACCCGGCATCGCGCGATTCTTCGGTTCGGTTTCAGCGGTTGGCGCGCTGGTCCGGTGGTGTATCGAGGGCCGAGGGGAATAAGTGGATTCCCGCGGGGCAGACCGACTGACTGCTGCCAGCGGCAAAACTCGGGGCGGAGTTCCACCTGCCCTCCGACTTCGTTCAGGGCCTTGAGCACGAAACAGTGCTGTCCGCATTGCAGCACGGCGGATTGCGACCGGTTTACTCATGTCGTCGTCGGACGACTCCCGCCCTTCCGTTGTTCCTCGAAAGGGCTTGCCGCGTGAGCCATAGCCTTGGCGACGGCTCATTCAGCCGGGGTCCCGTTTCGCGCTACGACGAAACAGAACCCTCGGAGTTGGGCGATTTTTCACTGAGGAGTTTTCGAATCCAAGGGTCTTTCGCATCGGTATACGAGATACGATCGGTCGAATGAATCTCGGCGGCGCGCCGCTTCAACTCGCCGTACTCGAAACGCAGAGAAGGACTCGCACACAGCCTGTCGCGGAATCTTAGATAGTCGCGCCATCGCTCGCTCTCGATGGGAACGGCATGGAGATAAAACGTCCGCATCTCGTCTGGCCCCTTCGCAAAGAAATGCTCACCCCACCCCTCTCGATCCCCGAAGAACGTATAACCCTGCTCCTTCAAAATCGCCGGCCATGATTGGATCGCCTCTAGCGATGTAATTGCGACGGCAATGTCGATCACCGGCTTCGCCACCAAATCTGGAACGGCCGTGCTGCCGACATGTTCGATTCTCAACGCGGTGCGGCCGAGCAGTGGCATAAGAAGGTCTCTCTCTTGCCCGAACGTAGGGGCCCATTCGGGCTGATGTGGCACTAATCGGACTTCACCGCGTTTAAGACCAAGAATCACGGCTTGCCCATCGCTTCAGATCAGCACGCCCGCCGAGCGAGCAGACCGAACTTTTAAAATACTGGCCATGTGGCGCGTAAACATGATCGACGATCTACGTGAGATCAAGGGCGTTGCGCTCTGTCTGACTGGATGAACCTTCTGGGTTCGGCTCCCACTTCATGGCTGAAGCAATCGCATGACAATGCCATAGACTAGCCCGCCGCCGGCAAAACATAGAGCGCAAATATTTCGAGCCAACGCCCATTTCTTTCCGACGGGTGTCAGCAACGATTCGGGAACAAAAGGTCCCCACTTCAGCAAACCAGTCCGAAACTCTTTCTTCTTTTCTTCCTCGACGTGAAAAACCGCGACCAAGCTAAAGATCAAAAGCCCGGCAAACCCTGCAATGACAAACCATGAAGCAAACTGGTGAATAGTGGGCACGTGCTTCTTTGCCGAACGTTACCAGTCAGCCGACGACCGACGAGCGGAAACAAAACCCTTCCGAACTGAGACTGAATCTTGAGCGAGGAGCGCCATGTTCGATTTAGGACGCATGAAGGTCGTTGGCTGTGGTGGTCTTGATACGCTCTGCTCTTACGCCTGAGGGAATTGTTTCAGGAACGCTTCGATTTCGGCATCTGGCGCCATCCAAGCCTTACCTCTTTCTGTTCGAACACCAAGCAAGCCGAGCAACTGAAGAGGACTATCTCCGACTAACGTGAGATCACTTCTTCTTGCGATCCACTGGACATCGCCAGAAACAATCTCGGTCGACATCTCAAAGCCAGCGTCTCGCAACACGATGAACGCGGGCACCTCAGTATTTCCGGCTCCTGCAATGCGCTCCATAGTTTTCTTCCGCCGATCGCCTCAGATCAGCCACGCCCGCCGAGCGGACGAGCCGAACTTTTAAAATACTGGGCCATGTGGAGCGTGAACATGATCGACGATTTACGGGGCATCAAGGGCGTTGCGCTGTGGATGACTGGATCGGCTCTTTCTTGAGGATGAATAACCCATAGCCGACGTAGGCGAAAAGAACGGACATCCCGAGGCTGAGCAGGCTCGCTACGCTGCCACCAGATTTGCTCAGCTGGCCAAATGACGAAAGTGCGGCGATAAAAAAATAAGGTGCAACGAGCCACCGCATGATCATCGGCTTGAAATAAAACAATGCGGTCATCAGCGCGCTGAACCCGACGACTTGCCAGTTGCCGATAAGAAATTTCGGATTCGGCTCCAAGTGCGAAGCGATCCACGCAAGGCGCGCGGTGACAAATACGAGAAGAGCGGTTCCGATATAGACGATAGTTGGTCGCTTCATTTTCTTCCGCCGATCAGTATATTAGGACCAACTGGGTTGATGCATATCAATTTGGCCCATTTGCCAAACGACAGCGATTAAGATCCTGGATGACAACACTTGTTTCGGATGGGTTGAGCTTTTGCAGGGTTGATTTTCCACCGGTAAAAGCTCAACCCAGTTTTACACGGGCCAATACGCGTATGAATAAAGAACCGCCCATTAAGACGCAAAGGTAGGAAGAACAAATCGAGCCGGGAGGAACCACGGACTGCTCTGATGGGCACTGATCGGAAATGGGTCTGACCTTAGGGGGATATTAGTGAGGTTTAGTGGTGGAAAATTCCGAGGTGTTTTATTCAGTGCCGTGGTGCGGGCGGGAACGGCGGCGTGGCCGCAAGGGCCAGCCCTACGATTCGGAAAAGTCATTCGATGGCGCATGCGATCATTTGCGTGGATTCGCATGATTCACGGGCGGGGATTGGTTGTGTTGGCGGGTGTCCTGACGGGCCGTTGAGGGCAACGGCCCCTACCGGTTTAGCGTCAGTGAGGATCAGTGGTTGAAAATCCGGGTTCGGTTTTTTCGGTGCTATGGTGCGGGCGCGAACGGTGGCGTGGCCACAAGGGCCACCCCTACGATTCGGAAATATCAGATTCGATCATTCGCGTGGATTCGCGTGATTCGCGGGGGAGGATTGGTTGTGTTGGTGGGTGTCCTGACGGGCCGTTGAGGCCAACGGCCCCTACCGGGTTAGCGCGCCAGCCGGCACAACGGGCACCGGTACTTCGACAAAGCGGCGCGTGACGCGGCCCGCGCGCACAGTGCAGACGAAAAAACCTCTTTCGTGCGTGCCATCGTGATTGTCGCGTTTCAGTGCACAGCAGCGGTTCGTCGTGACAGTGGCCTCATGATACGTGTGCTCAGTGTAACCGTGGAAGTGTCCGTTAAACACGGCCTGCAGATTATGATCGCGAAAACGTTCCAGCAGCGCGTTTGCGTTCAACGGCTGCATTTTCACGCCGTCCGCCAGCGGGAAATGCGTAAATAATACCAGCGGGCGCGTCCGGTCGAGGCGCGGCAGCTCGGCGTCCACCCAATTGAGCGTCGTCTCGGAAATCATCGTCTTCTCGAAATGCTTTCCTTCAGTCGAGTCCAGTCCGACAAACTGCCACTGACCATGATCGAAGCGGTAATTGACCCGTCCCGGATAAAATTCTTCGTAGGCTGCGCGATCAGTTTGGGTCGCATAGTCGTGATTGCCCATTTGCACGTAGAGCGGCACGCCGAGTCGCTCAAAAACCGCATGTGCCACTGCATGGTTTTCGCGAATGCCGTTATCCACCAGGTCACCCGCATGGAGGCAAAACACCGGTTTCTCCGCGCGTACCATCTCAAACACGTGCTCCAACCACTCGCCACATTCCGGACTCATGTAATGCGTGTCGTTGATCACTACGAACGTGAAATCATCGTCCGGCGGCGTGGCACCCGCCGCACGTATTGCACCCGGCCACCAGCCGAGCGCCAGAAGCGAGGCAGCGCTGAGCTTTTGCAGCGCTTCACGGCGAGTGAGCAACGGGCGGTCCATTTCCAAAGGTGATTTCGAGAGTGGCATGGGACAAAAACAACGGATCTTCGCGCAAGGGATGACAGTTTAACCTAATCTCCGCAAACCAACAGACTGATTTAACCACGGATTCCACAGATCTACACGGATGCAGAAATAATTCAGGCAGAAATTCAATCTAGATTCATTCACCGGCCGGGAGGTTTCAGTGATTTGTATTTAACCGGCCATCCGTGATCATCTGTGCAATCCGTGGTTTCAACTGCGTTTTCAGGTTCAAAGAATCCGCACCGGGCCAATCAACCCCATCGGATAATACGGCTGCTTTTTCAACCACTTCGCACCGTCTTTGTTGTTCGGAAGACTCTTCAGGTGATTGCCGAGCGTGGTGCTCACTCGTATCGTGATCGCATTTGGGCCGGTCTGAATCGGATCGCCCATTTCGTAACGGTGATGTCCGTACCATCTGGCGCCAAGTTCACGGCTGTTGAATGTCACTTCCGACACACCGAAAACTTTCCCTAGATCGAGTTGTTTTCCCGTCGCCGCGCGACCGGGGAGTTCGACCGTCGCCTCATAACGAATTACCCCGGCAAATGACCGGAGATCATCGCGGGTATTGAAATCCACCAACGTGTCCAACGTGAGTGATCGCGTGGATCCGTCTACATGCTCAAGATATACGCGCCACGGACCCGTTACGGTAATCGCACTGGCTTCGTTCAATGCAATCATAGGCAGCGGTTCACCGTCAGTGCTGTGATCGAAAACGATCACCTTCGACTCCGCGGGCGCAAAGGAAAGTCGCAGACGATTGCGCGCGCCCGCGGTCGGATGCAGGAAGCGCTGTCCCGTTTCCGGATTCCAGAGCCACGCGGTTTTGCCCGGCGCGACAAACTCCGCCTCAAGTTCGTAGCTTTCCTCAAGATGGCTGTTGGCGAAGAAAAATACGTCGCGGTCCCCACAACGATAATAAATCTGGCTGATCGCCATGACCGGACGCTCGAGCTTCACATAAGGTTCGATCCCGACCACTTGCTGCAATCGTCCATACCATTCGGAAAGTTTTTCATCGGGTTGGGGCGACGGATAAATGAACGTGTTTTGCGGTCGGTGCTGGCGAAGGAGCTGGATCGTGTCTGCAACAGCCCGGTTTCTCACCGCATAATCGCTCAGGCCCGGCGCGCGATCCGGCGCGGCGGAGACAAACACCAAGCGCCCACCCGCCTCTGCAAAACGCTTCAGCGACTCCGCCGTCTGGGGCTCGATCGACCCAACTTCGAGCAGCAGGAGCATGCCATAACTGCGCTCACCAAAACGAAACCGACCGTGTTCGGACGTAGCGCGCTGGACCACCGACTCACTCACGTAATCGCAGCCGCTGCCATTTTGATGAATCGCCTCCCAGACATTGTGCGCGTAGGCGGGTTGCACATTTTCCGGAAAAGGATCCCACGGAGCACCGCGCCGACTCCACAGATCGGCGAGCGAATGCATCACCGCGACGTCGCTCTGCAAAATGCCATTCTGAAACAGCGTCGAGAGCCGCGCCTTGTAGTCGACCCATCGGCGAAGATGCGACCACCACGGATTACGCTCGTTGAAAAATGTCCCATAACGCACCCAGCCAGGAAATGGCGCAGCCGGCGGACTGTAATTAAACCCGTGCAGAATCGAATGCGTCACGCCACTGAGATTGCTCTGGTCCCCAGTGACCTTGATGCGGTCGAGCGCGGCATTGAATACCAGCTCGGTGTTCGTGACCTCCTCGCAGGTGATCACGCGCTTGCCGGCGAGCCGGGCTCCGGAAGACACGAATTTGTTCACGGGAGAATACGCCCGGCCCAACTTCGATTCGCGCTCGGGCATTGTCTGACCCACGTCAGCTCGGATCCACGTCTCGCAGTCTGGCAGATCAACCGTCATTGCCGCGTCGGTTGGCTCAAATTCACGCCCGTAGGCCTGCATGCGCGATTGCACGCCGTGTTGCCGGCACCAGGCGACAAACGTCCCGGTGAAGCGCTCGCGAAAAAGCTCCATTTTCGTGATTTCAAAATCGTAGCGGACGCGCTCGATCCTTTCCTGCGCCGCGGGTGCAAGTGCCGCCCCATAAGGCTGCGGCAATGCGCGCCCCATGCGTCCGGTCTTGAGCAACACGAACGGTAAATAGGGTTCGAGCGCGTAGCCTCGCCGGCGGACAAACTCCGCAGCCATATCGTCGCACCAGTTCGCTCCTTCGAGTTCGAGGCTGTCGACAAAACACGCGCGGAAGTTTTTGCCCAACGCGCCAAGCCGCGGCGTCAGCGCACCTGACATCCGGTTGAGATACGCCTGCACCGCTGGTTTGCTAAAGTGATTGAGCACCGGACCGCTCGCACCCGGAGCACCGCGAATCACCGACTCGAAGCCCGTAAGCTTCACGAGAAAATAAAACACGTACTCCCCCTCGGGGACGTCGACGACAATCGTCTCATCGTGAAGCTTCCCACCGAGTTCCACGCCGGGCGCGAACTCGCTCATGAACGCCGGCGCGAGTCGCAGCAACGCCAGCTCCTTCGTCTGCGTCGCGCGCTTCGACATCACCGGCGGATTCACTTCGTCAAGGAGCTCGCGCGCGGTTACCCGATATTGCTGCGGCCCCTTGAGATTCTTCGTCCCAAGCGCCATCATCTGCGTTTGCTCGGCCGGTGTCAGATTTTCCGCGCCGAACGGCCAACCCGATCCGACGATGATATCGCACACCAGTCCGCGCGCCTTCGCGCCGGCCACGGCCACTTCGATCATGTCGAGCCATTCATCACTCAACCAGGAAAGTTCGCGAACACCGAGTGGATCGGCCGTCTCCGGAAACTGGATCGTGTTGATCTCCACCCCGCCGATGCCCGCATCACGCAACAGGTCGAGTTCGCGCAGCAGTTCGTCTTTAACGACACGCCCGCCATTCCACCACCAACGCACAAACGGTCGCGCCAATCCGGTCGGATTCTGGAACTGCGCGAACAGTTCGTCGGCGGCTGCCCCAGTCGTCGCACCGGACTCGCTCGCCAGGGAGAGGCGGGCGAATGGCAGTCCCGCCGCAACGACCGAGCTCATTTTTAAAAAACGTCGTCGGCTGAATTTCATGGCGTCGTTGATTGAGTTTGGATGATCACCGGCCCGAGCAAACCGGAAGGCAACAGAGTCGCTTTCGGATCGATGGGAATATTGGTCCAAGTCAGTCGCTGCGCGGGCGACAGCACCGAATCTCCGAGTAGCCGGTTCGGCCACAGATTCACTACCTCGATTTCCAACACATTGCCGGCGGCACGCACTGCATCGGTAATCTCGATTCGCCAGGGCGCGGTCCACACGATGCCGAGTTGTTTTCCGTTGAGACGAACCTCTGCAATGTTCTTCACCACTCCCAGATCAAGGAAGAGCCGACCGGAGGTTCCCTGCTTTAAATCGAAATGCTTTACGTATGTCGCAGTTCCCGAGTAGTAGCGGATAGAATCTTCAGATCGCTTGGTCCAATCCTCCAACCTCGCAAACTCCACCGTAGCCGGCCCACCCCACTTTGGGTCGAACTTCACTGTCCATGAGCCCGTGATTTCCTGCGCTGTGACCAACCGCGGAAAATTGACTGCTCCGGCTGAAGGTCCGCCCTTTTTTGGAAATACAACGAAGCACGACTGGTGCGCGGCAAATTCCATCGGCACGACTGTTTGACCATCGCGGTGATGGAAGTCTTTCGCGGTTTGGATTGTGCCGCTCACCGGATTCCAGATCTCCGGCTGGCGATCGCCCGTGCGGAATACACAATCGAGCGTGATCGTGCGATTCTCCCGATTCGCCACGAAATAAATCTCCGCGTCGTCCGTGCTCCGGTGAATAAAATCGATAAACGCCCGCTCTCCGGCCTGCGTTGAAAAATCCGGTCCCACTCCGTCACCGCGCAGGATCTCGCGCAGTGTCCTGCCCCAGAATACGCGTCCCTGACCGAAACGATGCATTGTCACCTCGCGGCCGTTGCAATCACCCCAGACCTCGGAGGCGAGCGCACCCACGTCGCGATCCGATTGCGGATAATTGCGAAGCCCTGAATCGCGGTCGGGTTTCGGACCGACGACCGTCGCCCCGGTCTCCACCAGCGTTTTGATCTTTGCCATTATCGTCGCAGGCATCCGCGTGGTATCGGGCAACACGAGCAAGCGATAGCTCATGCCGTCGGGCAGCACGATCCGGCCGTCGCGCACCGCGAGTCGCGTGAGCAATACTTCCTCGTTGCAAACATCGTAATCGAAGCCGGCGCCGAGCGACGGATCGACGTGCTTGGGTTCGACGAGATTCGGGGCCGCGTCGCCATTGTAGTAGAGTACATCGGCCACGAAGCGCCCCTGCCGCAGCAGCAGCTGACAGCGGGCAATATAATCAAGAAATGGTCCGGTCTTCTCCCACCACGTGGCGTTCGGATTGAAATGAGTGCCGGCATAATATTCGTAGCCCGGTTTCCCATCTTCCGATCGTTGAAGCGTCGAGCAGTGAATCATCAGCCGGTTGATGCCTTCGCAGAACGCTCGATCCGCCGCGGGTTTCAGACTGCCAGGATAATCGAGCCAGTGACGGTTGGACGTAAATGATTCGGCCGACGCCAGCGCGCGTCCATAAATGTGCGCCGCCGAGGCGACCATCTTCGTGACTTTGTTCTGCCCGTCTTCGAGCCGCGAAACGCCATAGGCCAGCTTGGGATCGTCCCCGCCCTCTTCGTCATGACGCAGCCCGAGCCAGAACTCGCCCATCGGACGGTCGCTTCGTCCGAGATTTTTCAACCCATCCATGCTCATCGTGCCGGAACGGCTCGGACCAGCGGATTCGTTTTGCACCAACAAGCCGTGCTCGTGACACAATTCGGCGAACCGCGAGTAGTGGCCGTCCGCCATGCAGTCAGCAACAGTCTTGCGGTAATCGTGCAGGAAACGGTCCGATAACTCCGCACTGCCGACAATGTAACCCGACAGCACCGGCAGATAGGGAACGGGGTCGTATCCGCGATAATGTTCAAAGCGTTCGACAATCTTTTCAGTCCAGTTCGGAAAACCGTCCTCGAAGCTGTCGTCGCAAAAATAACTCAGCTTTTTCCCAACCGCGGCTGCGTCGGCGAGAAGCTGTTCTCCGAGATGTTTGAACTGCAAATCAACGCCGTCGCCCGACAGCCAGCCAACCGAGAGTCCGTCCGCCTCGGGCGGAGGGATCATCACACGCGAACCCGTCATGCGATGCCCCGTGCGAATAATCGTCCACCGTCCCGGCGGTACGTCCCACTCGAGAAGTCCGTCCGCCTTCAGGCGGGCAGTGAGATTCATCACTCCATCAACCGGAATCGGCTGGTCGCCGGCCGCAGCCGTCCATGGAACCAGAGTCGGCTTCACCACGTCGCGGGCGCGCATGTGATTGCTCGCATCGCGGCGATTCGTTTTTGCCGCGAGCAGTTTCGCGCGCTCGCCAGTTAGCTTCGCCGACGCGTCGTCAGTAACGGCAAAGGCGACGACAGCGGTGTCGCGATAATCAAGTCTTTCAAGGGGAAGATCGATATAGTCTTTGAAGCCGGGTGGATTGAATACGTGATCGTAGCCATCGCGATTGCCCGGAAGCGGCAGCCGCTCCGAGAACTTGCGCGGGCCTTCAACCGTGATTCGCGACTGCAAAAACCACCGGCCAGACGCCTGCGGCGGAATCCACGGGCCGCCCATGCACCAGCCGCCACAAAGATTGACGCCAACATCGATCCCAAGCCGGTCGGCCTCGCGCAGCGCGAAGCGGTAGAGTTCGCGCCACTCGGGAGAGAGAAATTTCACCGAACCCTTCATTCCTTCCGACGGTTTCAGATTCGCCGAGTTAACCAGGAGGACCTCGCCAATTCCTTTCGCGGCGAATTCATTCAGATCGCGCGTGATCGCTTCCTTCGTCACGAGCCCATCGAGCCACCACCAATAGCAACCGGGTTTGGACGCTGCCGGTGGTGAAGAAAAATCGTGACGTAAATCGTCCGCCGCTAGAGAAGACAGTCCGAAGATGCCGAATATTGCCGCGGCAAGGAGAGTAAGATTTTTTTTAAGTAAATACATGAACAAAAAACTTTTTATACCAACTGCCTACGCATTTTCCCTTTCAGTGGGCAGGGCGCGACCGCTGGGCGCGCCGTAACGACATTCGCGGCGGGCCCAGCGGTCCCGCCCTACCGTTACAGCATCGCTTGGATGTAATAGCACCGGTTTAACGACGGAATCCACCGATCCGCACGAATGCAGAAATAATTCAGGCGGGAGTTTGGAATTAAATTCATTCATCTGTGAACTGAGGTTTTATTGATCTGTATTTGATTGCCCATCCGTGATCATCCGTGGAATCCGTGGTTCAAACTGGGTCTTAATTTCATATGAATTACTGCTGTTCAGCGAATGTTTTGGAGCCAACGAATTTGACTCTGTGATCTCTGTGCCTGAACTCCTCTGCCTCAGTGAAAAAATGTTTTGTTTAACAGACGCGCAGGATTTCAATTCCGAGTAAGCGTGCGAGCTTTTCGAGCTTGTCGCCGACTCGACCGACGCCGACGGCACAGTGATGCGCGGGACCATGTGCGTTCCAGCGGTTCACGAATTCGCGCGCACCGATGGAAAGTCGATAGCGGCTGTTGGTGTTGCCGATTTCGAGAATCGGCCCGGGAACGGATTCGCCCTCGGCGCATAGCAGCGCGACCTGGCCGTCCGCCTGTTCGATCACTGACAACAGTGTGACCGGACCGTGTTTGACCGACATCTCGACCGAAAGTCCCCGACCGACTTTGCCGTGATAAACTTTGAGTGGCCGCACCTTGGTTTTTCCCTGGGCAATCACGATGTGCCCGGGACCGTCATGTCCCATCAGCACCACGTCGTCGGCAAAATCCATTGCGTAGTATTCCGTAAACGAACCACCGACGCCGAAGGTGTCCATGATCTTCATCGCCTGCACGTTTTTGATTTCGTATTCGCCGGCCACCGGGACCCCACGCGCGGTCAGCAGCGAGTTGCCAAGAATGATCGAGCTGATGGCATCCTCGTTGGCGGCATTACCGGTGCCCATGTAATAATACGCGAGCGAGCCAAGATCGTGCGTGCGCACGAGCGCATCCAGCGCAACGGAAGTGCGGGCCGCGCGGTCCAACTCTACAGCGGAGCAATCGCGCTGGACGTCGAAGACGCGGCGAAATTCCGCCACGCGGGCCTTGATCTGGCGGGCCGTCACGCTGCGGCGCAACGCCGCCAGTTCATCGACCTCGACGATCTCCATGTGCCCGCCAAATGTCGCACACTGCCGGGTAATATCTGTCGCGATGTCGAGCATGCCACCGTAGTAGTGGCCCATCAATCCGAGCCGGTTATGTGCCATGACATGGGCCACGCGTGCCGCCTCGATCCAGGCGTCGACTTCGTTCCAGCACACCGGATCATCGTGGAGCATTCCCGTGATTTGATGAAACGTGATCCCCGCGCGTTTGAATACGTTCGCGATCTCCGGCACGGGACACGCTGCGCAATGCGCGAGCCACTCACCGGTCATCGCCGTGCGATCCGCCATGCGATTGAACGCGGTATAGTCGATCGCGGCCGTCGGCTGGAGATTGAGCACGACCACCGGAACACGCGCGCGTTGCACGACGGGGAGTACAGTCGACGAGAGCGCGTACGTCGTAACGTGAAGAAAAATAATATCCACGTCCTCACGACGAAAACGATGACCTGCTTCGAGTGCCTTCGGCGGCGAGTCGATAAGTCCGAGATTGACGACCTCAACGTCGGGCCGCTGCAACCGTTTTTCAACGACCTGCACGTAACGTTCGAGACGGGATTTGAGTCCCTTAAATTGTGGCCAGTAAGCCTCGAGGCCGATGCCAAAGAGACCAACGCGAAGTTTGGGTTTCATAAATAAAAAGAGTGAATCTGATGCGCAATCATGAGCAGTACCGATGCATCGCTCAGTGAGGAGTCGTCGCGCCGACATAGCTGCCGTAGCCGATCACGAGCGTAGAGAGAATGAGGACCGCAATGCCGCCGGCGATCAACCGATGTGTGCGCTGACTGCTGCCGCGCCACTCCTTAAAATACACTCCCCAGAGGGTGCTGAAGATGATAATGCTCGCCATGTGGAGTGTCCACGAGCTGAAGCCGAAGCGGCCCATTTGCGTTTCGCCCATCGTGTAGAAGAAAAATTGGAAATACCACGTGGCGCCGGCGAGCGCCGAGAACAGATAGTTCGCCAATACCGGCGCTTTGAGATCGGCGCGCGAATATACGGGAGTTGCTTTCACCGCAGCGCCACCACCGTGTTCACCGCCAGCGACCATCAGCCCCGCGTGCTCGGCCCGCACGTGTGAAGCGAAATACTGGTAGCCTGTGCGGTTGCGGATATTCAGCGTCACACAAGCAATCAGGTTCGTCGTGAAACCGCCGAGCAGCACGACCACGAGTTTTGGGAGCCCGGTCCAAATCGGATTGGTACCCGCAGCGAGCGACGCCTCGCCGATGGGATTACCTGCGGTCAACGCGAACGCAAAGCACGCGCTCATGACCCCGGAAAACGTCGCGACGAGTATACCCTTGGTAAACGCAAACTCGGCGATGGCCTTTTTCTTTTCCGCGTCCGGCATCTCGCGCTCTTTGTTCAGTCCCGCCAGCGCCGCAATGCCGATGCCGAGCAGACACACGGCCACGCCGGCGAGCGTGATGCGACCGGCGTTCGTAGCGGCGATCTCGCCGATCGTCTGCGCGACCGGTATCGTCGGCGCGAAGGTTTTAAAGATTGGCGGCAGCAAAGTCCCGAATGCCGCGCAGTATCCGAGCGCCACTCCCATGCCGAGCGACATGCCGAGGTAACGCATCGTGAGTCCAAAGGTCAGTCCGCCCGCGCCCCAGAGCGCGCCGAAGAAATATGTCCACCACCACGTGCCTGCGGACTGCCGCTGTAGCACGCCCACGAGATCGTTGGTTAACAGCGAGGCGAGCAGCGTGGGACAAACGATCCACGAGAACACGCCGCCCACGAGCCAGTAGGTTTCCCACGACCACTTCTTCACTCCTTTGTACGGGACATAAAAGGAGCCGGAGGCCAGGCCACCGAGCCAGTGAAACAAAACGCCGAGAAACGGATTGGGAGTCATCGTAAAGGAAATTGAATGATTAACGAACTTGTGCGCTTGCCGCCGATGCATCCGGCGCCGTGTGCCAGTCGGCAATGTACGCGATGCTCACACGACGGCGCGCATCGTCGGCAGCAACCGCGGCGCCGAAACCAAAACACAACCGCGGCGCACCGCTCACGATTTGTACCGCAAGACCTTCGGGCTCTCGATAGGTGAGACCACCGAGCGCGTGGGTGCGTCTCGTCTCGACGACTGCGCCGGTGTTCCAATCGACGCACCACAACGTCGCATTGCCCGGCGGTGGATTGTCGTCGCCATAAGCTTCACCGGTATAAACGTAGAGATAACTTCCAAAACTGCACCAACCCTGCACCGTACCAAATGCGAATGGCAACAGGATGTCAGTGATCGGTTTCGCGTTCCCTGCTTTCAAGGCCACCAAATCAAAAAGCGCAACGCGCCAGCCGCCTTCGGTGGAAACATACCGCATCGCAATGCGCCCGGTCGTCGGATCAATGCTGGGCGTACAGACGCGCGCGCCGGCGAGCGGCGCAAACTTCTGAATCGAGGTCGACGACGTCTCAAGCGTCACGCCATCGACAAACCGAAAGCGTCCGAGCTTTGAGCCCCGACCTGAGTTGCGGGGCGTGGGTTCCGAGTCGACCTCAGTCCACACGTAGATCGAATCGTCGACGCGTTCGATCGCCATCGACACCCCGTGACCGAACCCGCGCAACACCATGTGACCGGCGATGATTTCACCATCAAGGCTGAGTTTCGTAAGCACCAAATCGCCGCGCACGCTGTGCTCGGCAAAAGTGCCCGCGGCATTCGCACCTTCCACCTGCAGCACGTAAAGATGGCCGCCGGAGTCATCAAAGGCGAACGACTGCAACACATGCCGCTCCTCGTAGAGCCGTTTCGCTTTAAAAAATGTGGCCGGTTCCGCGCTGAGCGAGAATCGTCCCGTCGCCGGAATTGCGCCCGCGTCCATCCCCGCGCATAATATCGCCAGCAGCGAGAATGCGAATAAACGCAGAGAAAGGACGGAGCGGTGATTTGTCATGCGTCTAAGCGTAACGATGCAATTGCACCTGTAGGGCTGGCCCTTGTGGCCATGCCGCTCCATCGAGAGTTAACGGCATGGACACAAGGTCCAGCCCTACAACCGATCGGCGACGTGCTCCACCAGTGAATTTGCGGCTTGATTGCATCGTTACAGCTAAGGGCGATTCTCTTATGGCACAATGTCCCCGGTCGCGCCGTAGGCCGTGGTGGTCGAGGTGCCGTTGGACGATTTGAGGAGATACCAACTCGTGTTGGACGATCGCCAAACCGTCTTGTCCGTTTTGCCGTCGCCATCGAAATCTCCGGAGACCGGAAAGTCTCCCGCGACGCCCCATACGCTCGAGACCAAGGTTCCTGTCGTGGATGGAATCACATACCAGCGCCCAGTGGAATTGCGCCAGACCGACAGATCAGTTTTGCCGTCGCCGTCGTAATCGCCCGCGACCGGCACGTCGCCCGGCCAGCCTAGCGTCGTCGACGAGGAAATTCCGGTAGACGATTTTAAAACATACCACTTCCCCTCCCCTTGCCGCCAGACCGAGAAATCGGTTTTCCCATCGTGGTCGTAGTCGCCTGGCGTCGGGATGTCTCCCGATTGCCCATATTGCGTCGGTGCCAGGTCTGTCAGGTCGGACGCTTTTTTCACGTTCCAAGTCGCGCTGGTCGGATGCCAAAAACCGTAGTCCGATTTGCCGTCACCATCAAAATCGCCGACTACAGGAATGTCGCCCTGCGAACCCCACACGACCGTGGTCACGGTACTCGTGCTCGATTTCAACACTGACCACGTGGCGGTCGCCGGCGACCACACGGCCCGATCGGTTTTGCCATCGCCATCATAGTCGCCCGGCACCGGCACATCACCCGGTGCACCCAGCACCGTCGTCACCGACGTGCCATTTGAAGACTGTTTCACGTACCAGGTATTGTTGGACGGACGCCACACGGCGAAGTCGGCTTTACCGTCGCCATCGAAATCGCATTGGAACGCCGTCGGTCCATAGGAGAGATTCCCGAATTGTGCATTTCGCAGCAGCAGATCGATCCGGGTCGTGCGCGGGCCGTTGACGACGTAGCCGTTCGCCAGCGCGGAGTCGAAACTCGCGATGCTGTTGTAGACGGCAAGACACTGCATCGCCTCGATCGTGAGATCCCACGATGCCTGATACCGCCAGCTAAGACCGAATGACGTGTGCTTGTGCCACCAGGAAGAGATGTAGGGATTGAAAGTCTGGTAACTCAAATCGGTGGAGTCGCCGGGATTGCTGTGATTGTCCCACAACAGGTCGTCGCACAGATTGCCTGCGAGCGTGTCAGGGACGAGATCGCCATTCGTATCCACTTTTACCGTGGCGGGAATTCCATGGGGATCAGGCGGCGTGCAGGAAGCGTTGCCGTGCGCGAAATAGTCCTGCAACAGATGAATGCCGTTCGCAAAGATGCGCACGGAGGTCGCCGGACTGCTCGTCTTCAACTGAATCGCGAGGCGGATGCACTCGCGGGCGTTCCACAGCCGCGGATCGTCCGCGAGAGTGAAACGAATCGCGCCCGCGCAGTGCTGCACGGAATCGTTCGTCGCATTTTCCATGATGTCGTAGCCGGAATAGTTATCATCCAGCTGTGCGACGTAAGTTTTTTCCGCCTCAACATCCGCCTCGGCGACATAGGTCAACAGCGTGTTGGTGAGATCGGTGCCACTGGCGTTTCCGCCGGTGAGCCATGTTTTGAACGTCCCACTGGCGTTGTAGGCGTCGATCGTGATTTTACCGTGGCCAGAGGCATTGCTCGCGGTGAGGGAGGCGCCGCGCGTGGTGACGCCGCCCCAACCAAAAACATGGGCAGGGATGGCGACGACCGCGACCAGGGCCAGCACGGTCGGCCAATTGTGAGGTATGATTGTTTTCATGGGGTAAACTTCTGTCTCGCTGTCTGGGTTATATTTCAGGGGTTGTGATGTTGCCGGCAGCTTCGCCGGAAAATTAAACGTCGTGAGGCTATTTAACGGTCGCCGTCGATTGCCGGACGTAAGTGAGCAAGCGTACCCGCTCGTCAATGGTGAGGGTCGAGGATTTTTCGAAATAGCGCACCGCCGCTGTCAGATCGCGTCGCGCCCACGCTTCCGCGACGGTAGCTGCCACTTCCCAACGTGCCGTCGGCGCGCCGATGCTCTCCGCCCAACTCAGCGCGATGTCCGGCCGTTGCTCGACCAAGACGGAACACGTGGCAATCGCGGCGATCGCTCCGTCCTGATCGGAGTGCGGAGTGAGTGCAATTAGCCACGCGCCCGCCGCAGCCACATCGCGTTCGCACCACTCACGAATGACGACCTCCAACATTTCCCGACGTTCGACTCCCGCGGACAGCCCCTGCGCAAACTCCGCCGCCGAAACTGGCCTCGCGTCCACCCAATCTGCCAACAACAGCCGCAAAATTTGCCGCCGGTCATTCAGCTCCGGCCACGTCATCACCAGCGCCGCCGCCTTGGGGTACTCACCGCTATTCCACGCCGCCTCAACTGAAGCCAAAACGTCAGCATCAATCGTTGCACTCAAGCTTTGCCGCCCCAGCCCGTGAAATTCCTGTCCGGTAAAATCCCACGCCCCGTGAACCCGGGCCGGTCCAATAGGCACAGCGGGAACTTTGGGCAGCGACGGCGGCAACAGTCGCGTCGAAGGCCCGCGTGACGGGTGTGCAGAAAGCAATGCCAGCTGAGCTCCCGGTTTCCCTGGAATCGAATCGCCGGAAGGACGATGATCCAGCGAGAGGAATACCGCGACCGTCGCACCGACCACACCGCCTGCAAGAATCGCCCGCCGTGCTTTCAGCGACGAGCGGCGGACCGAAATCGACGCGCGGTGAGCCGCTGCGATCATGGCTTCATCTCCCACTCCACTTTGACGGCCGATCGTAGTGTCACAGGACCAAGCAGGCCCGAAGGCAACAGCGGCGCATTCCTTTCATAATGTTTCCAAGTAGCAAACGTCACGCGTCCCACCGGGCTGCGTTCACCGCGCTGGAACCAATCCGGATAAACTTTCAGGGCGTATCCGCCACGAGCGGGCACTTTCGTCCACTCACGATCCTCTGGGAGTTGTTCGTCGCCGATCAGGCGATTAACCCAAAGATTCGTGACTTTCACTTCGAGGTCGTTGTTCCCTTCACGGAGCGTGGCGGTCACGTCCAAGCAGAAAGGCGGTTGCCACAAAACTCCGAAGTCACGGCCGTTCAGCTTCACCTCGGCGATCACCTGGACATCGCCGAGATCGAGCCAAATTTGACGCTGCGAGTTGAGCGTACCGGGAGGCAGATCGATCTTTTTCGAATAGGTCGCAGTGCCGGAAAAATAACGCACACCCGGATCGGAATGCTGCGTCCACGACATCAACGAGGGGAACTGCACCGCCGCGGGTGCACCCCACCCTCCGGGAAAACCGACGGTCCATTCACCGTCGACTACCAGCGGAATTGGGATGGCGTCGACTTGCGCTGCGAGCACACGTCCATCGGTTCGAGTAAGCTCATAACGACCCGGCTGAGTCGCCCACGCAGCAAGGGTCGTAGTGCCGTCGTTCACCATTCGCAGCGGCGCAAACCCGGGTCGCGTCACTTTCGGGGACGCGTCGCCAGTACGCGGACTCACTTCCGCGATCGCGGGGGTGGTTCGCATCAGTTCCGCAATTTCCTTCGCAGTCAAGGCGCGGTCGAATTGTTGTAGAAGTGAATGCTCACCCTGGTACGACATTACCTCGCGACCGTGAGGCACCCCAACGCCGCCGTGCACCTTCATCAGCGTTTTCAAACCGGTCCTGACCAGTTTCCCGTTCAAGTAAAGTTGCGGCACACCCTGGTCGAAAACCACCGCGACATGCGTCCAGCCATGAAGCACGGCCGGATAGACCAACGTCGCGGGAAAATGATGATCGCCATGTTCGAGCACAGACACGCCGTTGAGACCAACCGCCAAGCCCGCACCCGCCGCGTCGCGCTGCCCATAGACTTCGTGCGCCGGTGGCGGGAACAACAGGTCATTGCGACGAATACTATACGCGCTGGTGCCACTGAGATCCTCGGGCGGCAAATCCGTATCTGCTGCGGGCTTGACCCACGCCGCAATCGTAAAACTGCCAACGACCGCCGGGACCGATGCCGCTCTTTCCACAACAGGCTGCAGTGGCACCGCATCTGCCTCGGCGATCAACCCGCCATCCTTTTTCATCGTGACAATGTGTGGCACGGTGGCGTCCGCTCCTTTTCGAATCACGACAAACACCGAGCCGCGCGGCTCAAGATCCATCGGCACCCGCGTCCGGCCATCGGCAATGTCGTAGACCGCCGCACGCTCCTTGAGGCCGCTATCGGCGTGCCACAATTCCGGCGCGCCGCCCGCCACCCGGAAAGAGCTGGTGATATGCGCCAGCGTGTCGCCGAGATTGGCGACGAAATAAATATCGCGATCCGGTAGCGCGCGATGCACGGATCGGATCGTCGGGAGCGTGCCTGCTTGCACCACATCGATCGATTGAGAATTCCGATACGCAAAGTCCGGCTCGGCTCCGATTTTTGCGAGCAGCTGTTCCAGCGGCACGCCCCAGATCACTTTGCCTTTGCCCAAGGCGCGCTCCAGTTTTGCATTGCCGTCGCAATCGCAGTCGACCCACAGCTCAGCAACGAGCCGTTTCCCCTCTTCATCGCATGAGGGAAAATCAGCAAGACTCGGAGAGCCAAGCGGTGGCGGCCCATAGACGGTCGCGCCCGCCTGTACCAACTCGCGAATTTTGCGCAGCAGCGCAGGTGTCATTAATCGCTGCAAGGGCAATACCATCGCGCGATAGCTCGTGCCATCAGGTAGCACAAGCCGGCCGTTTTCCACTTTCATTCGTGTGCGGACAATTTCATCCGAGCAGAAATCAAAATCGTAACCCGCTGGCACCGCCGGTTTGATTTCCGACGGCAGCGCGGGAATGTTGAAACCTTCTTCGCTTTGCAGATAGCACAAGTCGGCAACGAAGCGTCCCTGCCGGAGTAAATACTGGCAACGAGCGAGGTACTCGTGCCACGGCTTTGTCTGTTCCCACCACGTCGCCGTCCGCTCATATTCGACGCCCCACGGTCCCATGGTCATGCCGGGTTTCCGGTCGTCCACCCACGGCTGCATCGAATAGCGGTGAAAGATAAATTGGTTCACCCCGGCACAGAACGCGGCATCGCCAATCGCCTTGAGCGAGTAAGGATGATTTTGCTGACGGCCCATCGTATCGGTCGCGGTAAAGGCTTCCGCGGCGATGATATTTTTTCCGTAAATGTGCCCGGCGGACGTCATCGTCTTCACACTCGGATGAAGGTTGAGCGGATCGCGGGTGGTCCAGAATTCGCCAATCGGAAGATCGGCGCGACCGACGTAACTGAGGCAGTCGAAAGGACCGTACCGATAGCCCTGCACCGAAAACAGCCGCCCATTTTCGTGAGCACGCTCCGCGAGGCGCGCGGCGTAATTTTCATTCAACAATTCCGAAATCGTCCGGCGCACGTCCCACAGAAAACGTTCGCTCAAAGCGGCGTCCCCCACCGACCGCCCCGTAAACGCGGGCAGCCACGGCAAGGGATCGTAACCGCGAAGACGGCGAAAGGCCGCGCGGAATTCTGGCGTCCAGTTTTGATAACCCACCTCCCAACTGTCGACGTGCAGCGTGGTCAGTGTGTTAGCGGCCTTGGCACCGCCAATGTCGGCGATCAGCTTTCCGATAAACGCGTCGAAGTGAAGATCCACGGCGGCGCGGCTCAGTTTATCGACCTCGAGTCCCTTCCCTTCGACTGATGCGGGGTAATTCGTTTTGCCCGTCGAGGTGTGTCCGACACGCAAGAGCGTCCAGTTGCCCGGCGGCACGTCCCACGTCAGGTGGCCGTCGTGCGATTGCGCCGTGAGGTCGATTACTTTCGACTGATCAATGCTGGCATCTTTTTCGCGCGCCGCAACGTCGTCGGGCGAAGACACCAGTTTGAGGCCGGACTTCGCGCTGAAATTGGGAATGCGAAAAGCAGATGACAGCCGTACTTCATTGATGCGCAGTTGGTCGAGTGCTGCTGTGCCACCACGAAAAACCAGACGGAAGAAACGCGCGCGGACCGTTTCGAAAGCTTGCGGTGATGGTCCGGGTTGGATCTGGGCGAGACCCCGAAAGGCCTGACCATCCTGTGAGACCTGCAATTCGCAAAGCACGCGTGCACCTGCTTCGGAACCGAGCGTTAACTCGACTGAGCGCGCCTCGAAGGGCGCGGAAAATTCCAGTTGGACAAATTGTGGTTTTCCCACGTCGACCGGACGCGGCAGCAGCGAGCCGGTTCCACGATCACCATCGACCACCGTGGCGCCCACGAAGGCTTGGGATGCACTCGACGTCACGGTGACGCCGCCTTCCTGCATCGTATTCGTTTCCGCAGTCGGCGTCGGAAACGCGAGTAAGGCGATATCGCGGTAATATCCCGCGACGGTTTCCGGCTGTGCCATCACACCGTTGAAGTGGCGGCCGCCGCACAAAGTCGTTTCCGTCCATACAACTTTCTGCATCGAGTGCGCCGCGTCAATCCATGGTCCCCCGCTGCCGGTCCACCCGGCATCGTTGTTCATATTCACCTTCAGCCCAAGTCGCCCCGCTTCCGAGACGGCAAACGTGAACATCTCGCGCCAGGCCGGGCTCATAAAAGTAACCGGGCCTTTCGGCACGTTCTGATCCACATCCATGATCAACACGCCACCGATGCCGACGCGCTGCATCGCTTCCAAATCCGCGGTAATGCCTCCGCGCGTCAGATTGCCGTCAGACCAAAACCAATAAACCCACGGGCGCGCGTCGTCGGGCGGGTGGCTGAATGCCGTTTCCAAATCCGGCTCCGCCGTCGGTAGCGCGAACGCCGACACCGCAATCAACAGGCTGAGCAGGAATATTTTCATTTCAGTGGAGACTTGGTCCAGATGCCTTCCGGCGAACCGGCTGTCGGTGCTTCGCCTGCTTCGGGCGATCCCTGCGCTCTCTGTCAACCGGCTCAGGACCTTGAGCAATGTCGAAAGGCCGCGCAGGACCACATTTCAGAGTAGCCCGCCGCGGGAGCGGCGGGACGATGGGCAATTCAGTTTCACCTGGAAAGCCCATGCGATAAACAACGCGTGCCCGAATCCATCGGAAGCCGCTGCTTAGAAGGTAAACGTGGACGTCACTTCCCACGTGCGACCAGCGCCGATGCGATAGACGGGTAGTGAATAGTGTTCGATGTCGCCCACGGTGATCGGATTGGCCTTCACCGGAATCATCAGGTAATCGTTCAGGAGATTCCTGACGTTGAGCTGGATCTTCCAGTCGATCTTGTTGTTGAAGATCCGGCGCTGATAGCTGATCCACGAGTCATAATAGGTTTCCGCCGGACCGAAGAACGGATGATGAACGTCGGTCACCAGCCCGAGCACAGGATCGCGAATCACCGGATAGCCGATCGCAATTTTATCCTGCCAGCGTACACTGCCACCAATACCCCAGCCCTTAAGCCGCGAGGCTTTGTCGAACGTGTAGTTAGTGACAAGATTGGCGCGCCATTTTCGCAGCTCGGAAGTATATTGTCCCTTGGAAAGCTTGGCGGTGTTGAGTGGATTGATCAGATTGGTTTCAGCGTAGCTCTGCACGGTCCAGACCGGACTGGCCGCCTGCGTCCAGAGTTTGGAATTCTGCCATTGAACCAATCGCTCGGCGAGCACTGCGTCGAAGGTGGCGCTCGTGTCGCCTTGGATCGCCTGCTGTTTGGCGACGTTGAAAAGAATGCGCCAGTTCTTTGTGGGATTGAAAGTGCCCTCAATTTCCAAGCCCTTCGAGAGGGAGTTCGTGATCTCCGAAGTGCCGGGCGGTGTCGAAGAAGTGGTGCTCCTCGTGCCGTCCGACTGAAGGGTCTTGCTGACCGTAAAGGCGAAATTGTCCACGTACCGCTTGAACAACGGGGTGATGGCGGTGCTGTCTGGACCGACATACCCAATGGAATCGAGATAAGCCTTCGGGATGTTATCGCTGATCATGTCCTCCAGCACGGCAATGCGATTCAACGAGGTCGTCATGCGCGTATCGGTAATGTTGTCCTGCACTGTTTCATACCAGGTCACGCGCACACTCGCACGATCCTGCAAGCCGGCGACGCGGAAACCATATTCCTTGGTGCTGCCGGATTGAGGGGAAATATTATCTCCGAGAATATTGCGGCGAAGCCCGGTAAGTTGAAAGTTTTCCGAACGGTTGTAATAAAAAGACACCGACGGACTGCCAGGCAAGCGTTGCAGCCACTTGTCCGGAACGTGCAACGCGAGTCCGTAACTGAACGAGCTGTTATGGATGTCGAGGGCGGGCACGCGCGGCTTTGGGATCAGGGATTGTGCACCAGTGAGCGGATCGATCGCGGTGTTGGGTGAAAGAGAACTGCCAACCACGTCGTCGCGCCAACCGAGGGTCGATACGAAGAGATTGTCCCACCAATTTCCCTGCCATACGGCAGCAGAGGATTTCGCGCTGTTATGGGCGTTGGTCACGCTCGTCGCGAGATGGGCGAAATCAGGAAATTGATAGATCGGCACCGTCTGCTGCACCCACTTGTTGCCCGTGGTGGAATTCTCCACCCAAATGGCCTGGGTGGAGGGAATCACCAAAGTACTTTGCACTCCTTGAATGTGCGCATTGACCGGACTCGCCGCGTTCGCGAGCGAGGGCCCGAGATAGACGACCATCGAAATGTTGCGATCGGGAATCGTGGTACCACCCGTGCCCGCAACCCAGCCCATGACCGCGGCGGCATTCCGACCCTGAAGATTGTCCTGGTCGCGATAGTATTCAGTGTAGAGGCCTGTGACCGTCTGCCGGCCTAACAGCCGGCCGAGCCAGCCAAATTGTTTTCGAAAGTCGTGTTTAAGGAATGCCGTGGCGCGGCCCGTCTCCAGTGTATTTTCGTCGACGTTAAAAGCGCCACTCGCGGAGACGAAGGGACGACCGAAATTCGGATTCGGCCGGCCGTCAGTGGTCACCGTGTTGGGATCGATAAAGATATTATTGCCGCGGAATCCCGCCAACGTCTGCCATACCGACTGTTTGCTTTTCTGATGGTCCCAGACGAGTTCGATGCCCGCGTCGCCATTCAGGAACAATTGTTCCGCCGAAACGTTGAACGTGTCGAAATCCAACCAGGTGCCGTCATTCGGTCCGTCGATATTGTATTTGCGGTAATCAAAGATCGAGCGGTCCAGGATTTGTTTAGGCACCGTGAATCCGGCAATCGGATCGAACGTGACGAATTGCGCGATCTCCTTGCTGCTGCGCGTGCCGAGCTTTCGATAAACGATTCCGCCCGGGGCGGTGGCGTAGGCGACATAGGCGTCGCTCGGGGTCGACGCGGTCGGGTCCGAGTAAATAAAGCCGGGATTCTGGGCCCAGTTACCCTGCAAGCCGTCCAGGTTGTTCGCGCGCTGGTAGGCCAACACAGATGCCCCGTAAAAAAGATTATCGCGCGTCGGCTTTCCGAAATCCCACCACGTCGTCATACTGTCGAGTGGCGGATCGACGCGAGGGAGACGCTGGCTGATCTTGCCAGTCTCGGCGTTGGCGCGAAGCGTCGTGGTGGAAGTCGGCCGATATGTCACCGCCGCATAGTACCGGCGTTGATCGAGGAAAGTCGGCTCCTGCTCATATTTTCTGTTTTCGTTGAGCAGGTCCACCCGCACCGCGAGTTTGTTCTTGATGAGCACGCGGTCGATATCGAGCGATTCGCGGACACTGCCATAACTGCCGGTTTTCACCTGCGCCTGAATTTTATTGCGGAACGAAGGCGTCTCCAGGGTGTTTTCGATGATACCGGCAGGACTGCCGAAACCAAACAGGATGGCGTTGGCACCACGATTGATCGTGACGCTCTGAGTATTGTACGCATCCAGCGGAATCGATGGGCTGGTGAAAAAATTCCTCGTCGAGTCCGCGCTCGCGAGACCGCGAAGACGGGTGCTGGGATTGGCGGTTTCCCGTTGGGCCTCGAAGTTTTGAAATGCAAGATCCGCCGTGGAGTTCGAAAAATTACCTCCGATACCGACAACTTCGGTTCCGGTGGTGTAAACCAGGAGATCGGCCGCGCTCGTTGCCCCGAGGTCGGTCATAAGATCCTTCGTCACGACGCTGATTGAGGCCGCGATGTCCTTCAGCGGCGTGCGCAAACGCGTTCCAGCGAGGGAATCGGTGACCGTATAACCGCTGTCCTTTTCGGCGCTCACCACAAAGGGGCTGAGTTCCACCGTTTCAGGCTCCGTTGGGGACGGTGGGTTCGCGGGATTTGTCGTCTGCGCAAAAGCGGTACTGGCCGCGATCAAACTGGTGGTGCCGAGGCAGCCGCGTAAAAGGGTGAGAAGTCGTCGGGAATCCATAAAAGACAGGCGGTATTGGGTTCTGCTGGTGAAAGTGGGCATCGTCGGAAGGTGCATATTTATTGCGGACGGTTATGCTCGCGTGACTCCTGGCGTGGGCACAAGGCGCAAACCTTGCGTTCGTGTAACATCGAGGTGACGCGCCGTAGCGCGGCGGGCAGATGCGGGTTCAAGGCGGATCCAAACGATGAAATCAGCGATGCGGCACGCAGGGCTCATCGGACGGAATAGCGACATGGCGCCAATGCAAGGGCGGGACACATTCATGCGGAGGGGATTGGGGGTTGGGGTAGACGAAACCACTGCATATATATTCTGATTTATAATACAGCGTAGCTCACTTTAGCATGTACTCAGCGCCTGCGGAATAGACATTCTGATCTTACTCATATCAAAAATGACACTCCCTACTCCCGCCTACTTTCGCTACTTCGCCACCGGGCCGGAAGCACGGCGCTGGGGCCTCGCTCTGACTGCCGCCGGCTACACGCGGATTCCTGCGGGCTCTCCCTACCCTCCTAACAGCCATCCGGCCGACCACGCCCTGGCTTGGGAACGCGGCCGGGTGCTCGAGGCGCTGCAGATCGTATTTATCTCTGCCGGTCAGGGTTGGTTCGAGTCCGAAGCGACGGGAAGTCGCGTCGTGGAACCCGGCATGGCGTTTTTGATCCTGCCGCGGACCTGGCATCGCTACCGTCCGAATCCCGCCACCGGCTGGACCGAAAGCTGGCTTGAGGTGCAAGGGCCGACCGTCGAAAACCTCGTCCGCGCGCGGATATTTTCAGCGGTAACGGCCTTGCGGGTAATCGACCCGGCGGCCGGTCTGGACGAAGCGCTCGAAGCGGTGCATGTCCGCGCCCGGATCGCAGGGCCGGGCTTCAATCCGGAGTCCGCTGCCGCCGCCCTGGGGGTTCTCGCCGCGTGGGAAAAAGCAGGGCGTATCCAACCCGCCCGGTCGCGAATTTCGTCTGCGATTCTTCAAGCTGAGCGACTGCTGGCCGATCAGATCAGCGAGCCAGTCAACGTCGAGGCCATCGCGCGACGATTGGGCATTGGTTACTCGCACTTCCGTCGCGCCTTCAAAGCCCATACGGGATTTGCTCCCTGGCAATACGTCCTGAATCTTCGCGTTTCCCAAGCGCGACGAATCCTTTCATCAAGCGACGCCACGCTCGACGCCGTCGCCACGCAACTTGGTTTCAGTTCGGGATTCCATCTCTCAAACGCGTTCAAACGCGCCTACGGCATCGCCCCCGAGCACTGGAGAAAACAATTCGTCCGCGCCGCCCCGAATCTGGAGCAAACGAAAAAACGCAGTTGAAATTATGTGTAGCAGTCGTCGTCAGACGGCTGGCCACCGGTGTTACCACCGCTGCTACGTCCAAGCATATCGTGTAGCCCACGCCGGGAGGCGCGGGACCTTGCGCTTCAGCCTTCGCCAAGGCTACGGCCGACAGCCCCGCGCAGGGCTACATTTCCAGTCCAATTATAATGCTTCCAACTTGTCCCTTTTTCCGACTTCACGAAACGATCGTAATTCAGCGCGGATCAATCATGGCGCCGGAGTGGTTACGGCGAAATAACCAGGTAAGAAATAACGCTCCTCTTGCAGGGCTCTCATGTGATTGCTAGGGTGCCACCATCGCGCGCACCTCCAAACATTATGTTCACGATGAAAATTCTCACGACGGTGCATTCTTTGGATCATGACCACGATTAGACTGCATTACATCTACGATCCGCTGTGTGGCTGGTGCTACGGCGCAGCCCCGCTTGTTCGGGCAGCTCGTGAAATGGTCGAAGTTCGCGCCTGCGCCGGCGGCATGATGGCAGGCGCCCGTCGCCAGACCGTAACACCGCAATTACGTGAGTTCGTCATGGAGCATGACAAACAAGTTGCACAACTGACTGGACAGCGCTTCGGCGAGCCCTACTTCAACGGTCTGCTGCGCGATGCCGGAGCGGTGTTCGACTCAGAGCCTCCAATCGCGGCCATACTCGCGGCCGAGCAGCTCGGCGGCCGGGGCCTTGATCTTCTCGCGCAGCTTCAAGTCGCGCATTTCGTCGATGGACGCCGGATCGCAGACCGGGCCGTTCTGATCGAAATTGCTCAAGCACTCGGCATTGATCGCGACGACTTTGCCACGGCTTTCGATCGTCAGACCGGCGTTAGTGTTCAAACCCATATTCATGAGAGCCGGCAGTTCATGGAACAACTCGGAGCAGACGGATTTCCCACCTTCGCATTAGAAACCGCGGGCACCATCCGCGTCATGGACATCGCCGGATATCTGGGACACCCACAAAAACTACGCGCCTGGCTGGGCGCTAACGCCACCGGGTGAAAACAAACGCAGAAACCAAACTTCGAAAATCACATGAAAACCAGTCTCCAGATTGTCGCAGATCACTACTCCGCCTCGGCGCGCAACGACGCCGCGGGAATGATGGTCGATACCGCGCCTGACGTCGCTTGGACCGAAATGGCCGGTTTTCCATGTGCGGGCACATGGGTTGGCGCCGATCAAATCATGACCAATGTCTTCGGGGTACTCGCAAGGGAGTGGGACAATTATCGATTCTCACTCGAGAAGCTGATCGATGGCGGTGATCACATCGTCGCAGTGGGGACCTATCTGGGGACTTACAAGAAAACCAGAAAAGCGATGCAAGCGCGCGTGACTCATGTGTGGCGGCTTTCAAAGGGCGAGATCATCGCCTTCGAACAATTCACCGATACCCTACTGGTTGCGAAAGCGATGCAGAGCTAAGGTCTGAATGGCGTTCACTTAGCGGCTTATCGCTGACGCGTTCAGCGAGCGTGAAACGGCGTGCCGACAAGAGGCAGCCCAACAGTCCTGAGTTGCACCAGCGCGTCCCATCGGGTGCGAAATAGAATCGCATCGTGTAGCCCGCGCCGGGAGGCGCGGGACCCTGCGCTCTCCATCGACAGGCTCAGGACCTTGAGCGAGGCCGAAAGGCCGCGCAGGGCTACATTACGGAGCAGGCCGGAACGAACGCCACAGCGTATCCGCGGACGGCCCAGCGGTCCCCCTATCTTAAACCAGGAATCGCGGAGCGGTGCTCAGTTGCTCACAAATCCTAGTCGGTGCGAAGGTAGGCTCCGTGCGCAAGCAACTCGGCTTGCAGTTTCTTCACGTTCACTTCTGTCGGAGAAATCCCCTCTCGCACGGCCTGTTTCGCCGCGCGCCCTGCGGCTTCTCCCATTGCCATGCAGGTCGCCATGACCCGGATTGCTCCCATTGCCTCGTGCGTGGTCGAAATGCAACGACCGGCGACGATCAGGTTTTTCACTTTTTGCGGCAGCAATGACCGGAAGGGAATATCGTAACAATCCCCGCACCAGATCAACGTGCAGCCTTCGTCGCCGGGGCGATGAATGTCGATCGGATAACTGGCGACCGCGATGCTGTCCTCAAAATGCCGGCACTCGAGCACGTCCTCCTGCGTCATGGTGTAGTGGCCCACAATCCGCCGCGTCTCACGAATGCCAAGGAACGGCGCGGTCTTCGTGAAATAGGATTTTTCGAAGCCGGGCACGTAATTTTTCAGGTACGTGAAAATATCGTCGATCTGTTGGCGTGCCTCGATTTCGCCATGTGACAGGCTGCGCACGTCGGTCCCGTCCGTTCCCGCCACGCGCGTCATGTTGATCCATACCTCCCCTTCACGCAGACCGGTGATGATGATGGTCCGCTCATTCGGGATGTTGAGTCCGCGTTCGGCGCGGGCCTTGGCGATCAGTTCGCGCAGACCGACCACGATGAACTGCTGGTTTTGGCCGAAGTATTCCGCGGGAATAAAATCGGTCAGATACGTTCGCTTGTGTTCCGCGATGCTCATGCGGAGTTTTTCCGTGTCCACGCCGGCGATGCAAAACATGAGCGTGGGCGGCTGCATCCCACCGTTCTCCTTGTTGCCTTTCTCACATGGAACGCCCGCGCGGTAGGCCACGTCCGCGTCGCCCGTACAGTCGACGACGATCTTACCCAGCACGGCTTCGCGGCCGCTTTTGCTCTCAGTAATGACACCGCGGATCGTATCGCCGTCCATGACGACACCCGCGCACGACAAATGAAACGTCACATCGACTTTTGCCTCGAGCAACATTTCCAGCGCGACGTTCTTCACCGCTTCAGGCTCAACCAGAGTGATGCCCATGTGCAGCGGACACCAGCGGTGTTCGCTCGCACCATTTACCAACCGCAGGCGGTCGATAAATTTTTGCGGGAGTCCCTTGATGATTTGGTTTTTCTTCTGTCCGAGAAACCCAAGCACCGGCAACCCGATGGTCATGTTTCCGCCGACAAAGCTGCGGCTCTCGATGAGTCCGACTTTAAGGCCGTCCTCCGCAGCGGCCAGCGCGGTCGTGAGGCCGGAAGGGCCGCCGCCCACGACGAGCACATCGTATTCAGCGCGCACTGGGACGGATCGCGCGGGTTCATGGATGGTTTTAATGGAAGTGAGGTTCATGATTTTAGAAAGATTGTTCTGTCGGTCCGCGTTTACGCGGCGAGGAGTGGCTTGGGTTTCTCCGGTCGAACCAGGGTCCAGAGAATCGCCACCGCCAGCGGATGCAGCAGCGCCATCGCCGCGAACACACGGGCGGGACCGAGCGAAGACATCATCTCGCCGACAAATCCATTGAAGATGACTGCGCCCGCCGCACCGCAGCCTCCGGCAATACCCAGCACGCTGGCGGCATTGCGCACGGGAAATGTCTCGGCGATCACCACGCTCAGACTGAACAGCCAGCTCAGGCACGCCGCCGCCACCAGACTGAAAATCGCGAGCGTGGCCGCCGGATGCGGCAGGTGTGGCGTGAGCACGCACAACGGCGCGAGCATCGCCATGCACGTGAGCATTTTTTTGCGCGCACGCAGCGGATTCATGCCACGAGCCACCATGCGGTCGGACCACGCCGCGCTGGCGATGCCGCCGAGGTCGGCCGCGAGAAAGGGAATCCAGCCGACCTTGCCGACTTGTGCCAGCGTCAGACCGGAATTTTCCTGCAAATAACCCGGCAGCCAGAACAAACAGAAATACCAGACCGGATCGCTGACGAAGCGGATCAACAGAATCGCCCACAGCGTGCGTGTCCGCCACAACTGCGGCCAGGTGAAGGCCTGCGCCGAGCTGCCATCAGCCGCGACCGATCCCGATGCCGCCAGAATTTCCGGTGGTGGGTCGCGATAAATCGTCATCCAGAGAATCGCGATCACGAGACCCAACGCTCCCGGAATCAGGAACGCAGTGTGCCAGTTAAACGAAATCGCCAGCCATGCCACCAATGGCGGCGCGATGATGGCGCCAAAGGTGCCGCCGGCCACACACACGCTGTTGGCGGTCGCGCGCAATGAACCTGGAAACCACGTCGTCACCACTCGGAGCTGAGCGGGAAAGGCCGTCGGTTCACTCAGCCCCAACAGGCCGCGGCAGACGGCAAATGAACCGAAGCCGCGCGTCAGCCCCGCGCCCAGGCAGGCGGCGGACCAAGTGAAGATTCCACTGAGCATTACGATGCGCGGCCCAAATCGGTCCACCAGCCAACCGCTCACGGGATACATCACCGCGTAGCCCACCGTGAATACATTCACCAGCATCGCATAACCCCGGTCATCGAAACCAAACTCCACCTTCAAGGTTGGCTTGAGGATGGAGAGAATCTGCCGATCGATATAATTCAGCACGATCGCGCCGAAGATGATCACCAGGATGAACCAGCGGCGGCGTAGAGGAGTCATGGCGGTCATAGCGCTGCTATCGGAGAGCACCCTTCTTGTTTATGCGAAAACTTTTCGGGGAAACCAGAGTCCCGCTCCTCCCGGCGCGGGCTACATGAAACGGGATGATTTCAAAACGCATAGGTAACGCCGACCCGATAGTTGCGGTCCCGGGTGATATCCAGCGCGGTTTCGTTCGTGCTGGGATAGACGCTGCGCTGGTTGAGCACGTTCTCGACCCGCAGACGCGCGGTCCAATTCTTGTTGATCTGATAACCGAGCAACAGCGTGTGCAGATCGCCACCGGGAATGATCCAGTACGACCGACTGCTCAGGGCGCTCCTGCCCCACTTGTTATACTGCCACATCGCGGAGAATCCCTTGAATGGACCGGAGCTGAATTCGTAGCGCAGCGCCGCGGTGAGGGTATTGAACGCGATTTTTTGCGCATAGTTGCCCGTCTCCAACCGGGGATCGACTTTCGAGTAGGCGAGAATCACCTCCCAATCCTTCGCCGGCGTGAAGTTCACGTCGAACTCCCACCCCTTGGTGGTGCGCGTGCCAATCGGAGTTTGATAGAAAGTGGAAGGCGTGCCGGTGATCGCGCCCGTTTCGTCATTCTCGGTCAGGAGCACATTGGTTTCCGTGGTTTTGAAGATGGACAACGTGGTGACGAGCCGGCTGCTGAACATATCGAGCTTCAGGCCGAATTCGTCGTTATTCGCGATGCGGTTCGGATATTTCTGACCGAAGGTGGCGAGGCGACGGTCGATCGTCGTCACCGGAATAAAAGTTTCGTTGCGGTTGATGAAAAGCGAAGCCTCGCCCTTGTCGCCCTTGTAGATTTTGGCGAGCGCCGCCAGCGAGTGGGTGTTGACGCTATCGTCGTTCTTCGAGGTCGAGGCCACCGCGCCGTTCAAATAAGTACGCGTGGTGCTGTCCTGTTTGTCATGACGGTAACCGCCGACGAGAAAGATGCGATCGTTCCAAAACGACAGACGCTCAATCGCACCGAAACTGGAATCATTGATTTTGTTGAGGGTGTCGCGTCCGATGCTCCGTGTATCCGCCATCTGGATCATCTGCTGAACGGTCGGGACGTAGACCGGCTTGGGCCAGAACACGACGACGACCTTGCCGTCGATAGTGGGATAACCAAGCGAGGTCAGGGTCGCGGCATTGCGGATGTCATAGCTGGACACGTTAGTCAGACTCTCCCGTTTTCCGGTGGTTGCGTAGGCCAGCAGTTGGTTGTGGACGGGGCCGACATCAAAATTGAAATTGAAGTCCGCGGAGCCCAACTGGCCCGTGGTGTGAAAGGGGTTGTAATCGTAGCGCACGGCAGCGCGGCCCATTTGCGCCACCTTGCCTGCAGCGGCAGAGTAAGGAATTGCTCGAAAATCCTGGCCGATGATTTTACCTGCCTTGTCGATCATGATGTCGAAGGCATCCACGCCACGAATGCGGCTGGCGCCCTCGCCCTGTTGATCGAAATCCCGACCGAGCAGCCGCATGTCGATGCGCACCGGGCCGAGATTGAAGGCCTTGCTCACGCCGATTTCATATGAATCGGAATCCGTGAATTGCAGGTTCGTCAGCATGTGATTGTAGGCGACTTCGTAGAGCGGCGCGCCGTTCTTCGAAGGATTGGTGGGGAAACTAAAACCCGCGTCGGTTGGCAGAGCCGGCGTTCCATAGGTGGCCTTTCTCATGTGATCGCGCACGATCGCGGACCACAGCCATACGTACCATCCATTCTTCGAACGAAACGAGAGGCTGGGATTGAGGGCCAGCATGCCGTCACCCTTTTGCGGACGATCGTCCACGACTCCCTTGGTGTCGCCGCGCACACCCACGAACCGGTAGCCAAAGCGGTGATCGGCATCGAAGAAATTCGAGGTGTCGAGTTCCGCGCGGTAGGACTCGTAGGAGCCCGCCATCAAGGTGATCTTGCTCTGTGGCTGATAGAGCGGGCGTTTGCTCACCAGATTTAAAATGCCCCCGGGATTATGCGCGCCGTAGAGCACACCCGATGGCCCCTTAACGATCTCGATCCTTTCGGCCAAGGCATAATCGAAACCGCCGCTCGCCTCCGCTCCGGTAGAAAGCAAATAATCCGCGACGCCATCGCGCTGTGCCCCTACCATCGTGTAACCGCGCATGGAGATTTCGTTGCTGCCCTGCGGCGGGGCACTCTGTTGGATACCGCTAACCAGGCTCAGCGTGTCGCGCAAATCGACCGCCACGGTGTCCGCGATGAGCTTTTCATTGATGACCACGACTGACGCCGGAAGTTCGGTGATCGGCACCGCGACGCGTGACGCGCTCATCGACGAGGTGGTCACGTAGCCACGATTGGCTTTGGTCGAAACCTCGAACGGGGACAGTTCAATCACTTCTTCTTTGGCAGGAGCAACCGCCTGACCACAAAGCGAAGCGGCCGGTAATATGGCGACCGCGAGGGTTAACAAACAAAGCTTGGGTGTATTCATAACAAACGAGTCTTGGGGTGGGTTTAGTGAGAGAGAAATTTCCGCCGCTGGTCTTCGATTTCCTGGTGCACTGCTTCGAGTGCCTGTTGCGTGGCAGGTAGCGTGAGCATTTCCTTTCCGATCGATTCACCGAGAAGACGTCCAGCCTGGGTGTCGCTGGGAAAATGAACTCCCGCAAGTACGCGACTCCACATCGTCTCGCGCACCTGCATCATGAATTCTTCGCGTTTTTCAGGAAAAGCTGCGCTCAGCAGTTCGCCCCAAATTGCCGCCGTCGCCGAATGTCCACTCGGATAGGAGGTGCCCGCCGGAGCAGCGAGACAAGGATGCACGCGGCTGTCGCGCGCATCCGGTCGCGGACGCTGCCAGCGTTGCTTGGCACTCACCAGTGCGGGATGAAACTGAACTCCGGCTGTTTCGAAAAAATGCGCGGTCAGTGGCAAATTTTCCGCGGTAAACCATATCCCGAACACACTCGCGCCCATGCCGAACACCGTGTGCTTTTCCACCCGCCGCGTTCTCGCCTCCTGCGCCGCCGTGCGATCCGCCTGCACTTGAAGCAGCGTTTCCAAATCGGCCTGCCCCGCGAGGCTGTCATCCGCCACCGGCGCGGGCAAAGTCTCCACCAGTGCGTTCACCCGCGCGGGTAAAAAAACCGGTGACGGTTCTGCCTGCAGACAAAGCAGCTGCGCCAACAGCAGAAATATGCCCGGCACGCCCCGTCGCATGGGTGCGAATGAAAAATGGAAATCAGCGCGCATCGGTCGCAAACACGTCGAGTGCTGGTATCTCAGCGGCGGGAAAGGTGAGGTTCATCAGCTTCGCCAGGGTCGGCGCAATGGAGCGCATATCGATGCGGCCGAGGTCATGTCCCGTCCGAATCCCCGGGCCCGTGATGATAAACGTGGAATCCATTTCACGATGATCCGGCGTGTAACCGTGCGTTCCACGGCCCGAGACTGAAGCCGCAATGGAAGACGCGACCCGTTTCGCGTCGAGCGCTGCACTCGTTTGAAAACCCGGTTTCAGGTCGACCCAGAATTGCGCGGTCGATGTTCCACCAGCCTGTTGAATTTGCGCCTCGTCGAGAATCCTCACGATTCCGTTGGCCGGTTCAGCGGCGAGCCGATCGAGCACGCTCTTCACCCTGGCTCGTGCCGCGACATCCTGAGGGTTCTTCAACACGATCGCCGCAGAACCGCCCGCGGGCCAGGTTCGTGCGATCCAATGGGAAATTCCGGACGCATCGACACTCTTGCCCGTTGATTTCAGAGTGATCAACCCGGCATCCACGAAGGCGGCATCGAGATAACAAAATTTCGAGACCGGCGAAAAACCGTGATCGGAAACAATGCAGACCACTGCGCGCGGGTCTACTCCGTGCATGGCGTCAATCAATTGTCCGACCATCTGATCAATTTCTTCCAAGGCCGCATTCACAGGCGGAGTGAACGGTCCCAGTTGATGCTGGAAGTGATCGGTCGCGGCAAAATGCACCGTCATAAAACGCGGCTGCTTTTGCCGGATCATCGCCAGCGCGTAACGCGCGCGGGTCCAATCGCGGGCGACCGGTTTTTTGCTGTCGGTCAGATAAGCACCGGATTCCGCACTCAATTCCTGCATCAAGCCCGGTGTCGCCATACCACGGGTGAGTTTCACGTCCTCGTCGCTGCGAGTGAGCATGTATTCCGGAATGTTGTAGCGGATTGCGGACGTGCCGACGCTAACGGGCCAGCTCACGCTTCCGACCGAATAACCTGCGGCGGCCGCTGCCGACCACAGCGTCGGCACACGGATGTCTTCCGAGTAGTAATACCACACATCCAACCCTTCGATTTCACTGCCGAACGGATGATTGGAAAATATCCCGTGCTTCGCCGGTGCGACTCCCGTGATGATCGTCGTGTGGCTGGGGTAAGTCGACGACGGCAGCACCCCCTGAACGCCAGAAGCGCGGACACCCTCATTGTAGAGACGCCGCAGCACGGGGATTTTCAAACCGTGCTGATCGGCTTCCGAAATGTAATCGGGGCGCAGCCCATCGATGGAAATCAACAGCAACGCGCGTTGTGACGGATCCGAAGCGGTCGAAGCAGACAGCGGGCATATTGCGAAAGCGAGCAAGGCGACACAAAAGTCGATCACCCGGAATCGTCGGGGGGAAAAATAACTACGGAGAGCAGATTGCATCGGTGAAAAAGGAAGGAGTTCTCAAAGCAAGAAGAACAGGAAAACACTCGGTGCGGTTCCACCCCGCATCAATCTTCCGTGGACCCGGATTGCCACTTCGGTTCGCCGTAGCGGACAAACGTGACAATTGCGTGACGATGAGGCGGTGCATGTAGCCCGCGCAGGGCTACTTTGCTGACTCGGAAGCAGAGGCCAGCGGCACTCTGCCCCCACGCCGGCCGCGATTGTGTCTCTTCATGCCTCTTCGTCGACGGAGCGGCATGGCCACGAGGGCCAGCCCTACAACGGACGCAGGTGACATCAACCGCTTGATTCAACTCTCAGCTCTCAGCTCTCAACTCTCAACTGCATCATCATCCCCTCACCCGGGCAACGATTCCGAAATTCGCGTGGCGAGCGCCTTGACCTGAGCCGCGAGCTCCTCGCAATCGCGAACCACCCATTCGCCATAGGGCAAAACAATGCCCACCGCCCGACTCCAAGGCATCTCGCCCGAGCAAATCGGCGCCGCAACGGAGCAAAGCGCTGCGTCGCGTTCACGGATATTCCACGCCACACCATGGATCCGCGCCGCGCGTAATTCACAAAAGAAACGCTGGGGGTCCAGGTTGGAATAAGGCGAACTCGGTTTATCGTCCGGCACCGGCGCATAGTCGCACCACACGGTTTCATCGAATTGCGACACGAGGATTTTCCCACACGCCGAGGTATACGCCGGTCCGTTATCCCCGAGGAGAAAAGTGTCCGCCGCCGGGCCGCTGGCACAGAGAGCGTAGGTCGTACGCAAGCGCAGCGCAGTCACCACAACGCTCGCCTTTAATTTCGCCGCCTCGGTTCGCAGCAACGGTTTCAACGCCGGATTGGCGCCGTACTCAGTGGAAAAAAGATGCAGAAACTGAAATATCTGCGGACTGATGGCGTAGCGGCGCGTGGTCAGGTTTTGCTCTACAAAACCGAGTTCACACAATGCAGCGACAAGATCGTGCGCCGTGGATTTGGAAACTCCGAGCGCCGTGGCAATTTGAGTAATTCCCAGTGACCGGTGCGCCTTGAGCAACACCACCAGCGCCCCAACTCCTTGAAACATCGAGTTGTGATGTCGCGCAGTCCGTTCGGGCGCCGGCGCCTTTGGCGCAGCAGGGATCGCCACGGGAATCAGCGGTACACGTCGTATCTTCGGGGCGTTAAGTCTGAAGGAGGTAAGCATGGGAGACAGAGGTGAACCTGTGACAAATTAGAATTGAGAGATGAACCGCCCATTCCTCACCGTTGGTCCCGCTTCAGGGACCCGACATAAATGGCGAGGAGGATGATCAGGCCTTTCACGATTTTCTGAGGATAAGGCGACACGCCCATCAGGTTAAGCCCATTATTGAGCACGCCCAGCGTCAGCGCTCCGATCAGAGTGCCAATGATCGAACCACGGCCGCCCGTGATCGCCGTGCCACCGAGAACGACCGCCGCAATTGCATCGAGTTCGAAACCGAGGCCCGCATTCGGCTGGCCGGACATCAGCCGGGATGAAAGCACCAAACCGCTGAGCGCCGCTGTCGCACCACTCAACACGTAAGCCAGCAGCTTGTACCGCTCCACGCGAACGCCGGACAGCCGGACTGCTTCTTCGTTACCGCCCAACCCGTACAGATAGCGGCCAACCGGAAAACAAGTGAGAAGTACGAACGCAGCTGCGACCACAGCCGCCATGATGATAATGGGAATTTGAATGCCAAGCAGCGCACCACGACCCAGCCAAGCGAATGATTCCGGCAGGCCGGATTGCGGATAACCTCCCGTATAGAACAACGCGAGGCCACGCGGGATTTCCATCATCGCAAGCGTGACAATGATCGCCGGCAGACGCGCGTAGGCGATCAGCACACCGTTGATTGCACCGGCGGCTACTCCCGTGCCCAGTCCAATCAAAATGCCAATCCAAGGCGAAACACCCGCGAGCATCGCACCCGCGCTAAAAGTCATGCTGAGCGCCATCACTGAACCGACGGATAAATCGATTCCTCCCGTCAGGATCACGATCGTCATACCCGTCGCGATGATCGCATTAATCGAAACCTGTCGCGCCACGTTGCTGAGATTTTCCCAGGTAAAAAACTGGCCTGACACAGCCAGCATCGCGCCGCACAACACGAGCAGTGCGAGCAGCGAAAGCGCTTCGGGATGACTGGACAACCAATCGCGCCATTTGGGCCGGGTCGATTCAGTCATACTGTCCTCCTGTGGCGCATGCCATGATGCTCTCCGCCGTCACCGGTTCCCCGCGGTCGAAGAATCGTTCGATTCGTTGCCGTCGCATGACGATCACGCAATCGCTCAACCCGATCACTTCGGGCAGCTCCGATGAAATCATGATAATCGCAAAACCGCGGGCCGTCAGGTCGCGCATCAACCGATAGATTTCGGCCTTGGCTCCCACATCGATGCCGCGCGTCGGCTCGTCGAAAATCAAAACGTCGCAATCGGCATTCAGCCATTTGGCAATCACAAGCTTTTGCTGATTGCCGCCGCTTAGCGTGCGCACCGGCTGATGCGCGGAACTCGTTTTCACTCCGAGGGCACGCAGATGATCACGTGTGACCAGGCAGGCCCTGGCTCGATCGATGAAAAGCCAGATCGGGTGACAAACACTCCGCAGATTGGTGAGAAGAATATTGTGCGGAGCCGATGCATCGAGGATGAGCCCCTGCCGCTTGCGATCTTCCGGCACGAGACCGATGCTCATGCGACGCGCATCTGCCGGATTCGAAATTTTCAGTCGCGCGCCGCGACGGTAGACTTCGTGGCGATGCGCCGGGTCAGCACCGATCAATGCCCGGATCAACTTCGTGCGACCGGAACCCACCAGACCTGCGATGCCGAGAATTTCGCCCCCGCGCACCGTGAAAGCTACCTCGGGGAGGTGCGGCTTGCGCTGCAAACATCTCACTTCCAAGCCAGCTTCACGGCGCGGTCCGTTCGCTTTTGACGGATAAGTCTGATTCACGTTGCGCCCCACCATCAGGCGGATGAGGGACTCGCGCGAACAGTCCGTCACGGCGGATTCGCCGACGACGCGGCCATCGCGCAAGCACACCACTGCATCCGCGATCTCAAAAATTTCATCGAGATGATGAGATATGAACACAATCGAAACGGCGGCGTCCTTCAGCTCGCGCATCACGCGAAAAAGACGTTCCGCCTCCGACGGCGTGAGTGTTGCCGTCGGTTCATCCATGATTAGAATCCGTGTCTGGCGCAGCAGGGCCTTGGCGATCTCGACATATTGCTGCCCGGCAACGCTGAGCTGCGCGACGGGAGTATCCAGCGAGAGTTTTGCGCCCAACCGGTCGAGCACGATCCGCGCTTCATCGCGCATGGCGCGTTTGTCGCAGACGCCGAATCTTCCGGTGCGTTCGCGGCCGAGGAAAATATTCTCCACGACCGTGAGCCAAGGCACCAGACTAAATTCCTGATGAATGATGCTGATGCCGCGCAATTGTGCGTCATCCGGGTTGTTCAGTTCGATTTCGCGGCCGTCCAACGTGATCGTGCCCGCGTCGGGGCGGTGCACTCCGGAAAGGATTTTCATCAGCGTAGACTTGCCTGCGCCGTTCTCACCGAGTAGCGCCAGAATCTGACCGCGCTGCAGGGTTAGATCGACCTCGTGCAAGGCCATCGCGCCAGAGAAGCATTTTGTGATGCCGCGCAGTTCGAGGAGATTGGCGGTCATTGGCGGGCGGGCGGAGCGAACGTATCCCCTCGTGTCATGCCAGGCTGTATCCACGTAATCGGGTGGGCGTCGGTTTTTCACAGCGAGGCTTCTGCGCGCTCGAATATCTCCAGTCGCCGGCATGGAAACCGACGACCACCAAGGCGGCATGGCCACAAGGGCCAGCCCTACAACTGATCGGTGATTTGCCGGACATCACCACGCGAAGCCCTTGGCGTTTTCCTTGGTCAATAGTTTCACGTCGATCGGTATCTCGTTCGGCACGTTGGCGCCCCAGTGTTTCGCCAGCGCGATGCCGAGGGCGATCCGCACTTGATCGCGAGGAAACTGTGCCACGGTCGCCTTGAAGACCCCACCCTTCACGACCGCGTCGACGACCTCGGCGAGTCCGTCGACACTGACAAGTGCGATTGGTTTTCCCGATGCCTCGATCGCAGCCAGCGCCCCGAGCGCGCCACCATCGTTCACGCTGAACAATCCGTTCAATCCCGGGTGCGATTGAATCATGTTTTCCGTGACCGTGAGTGCTGCGCTGCGTTCCTGCTTGCCGTTTTGCGTGTCGACCAGCTTGAGTTCAGGGAATTTCGAGATGGCATCTTTAAAGCCGCGAACCCGTTCGAGAATCGGCACCACCGGGATGCCATCGAGAATCGCCACTTCCCCGCGCCCGTTGAGCACCTTGGCGAGATATTCGCCCGCCAGCAGACCGGCATTGTAATTTTTTGAACCGACGAACGAATCAATCGGACCGCTGGCTTGCGCATCGACCGCCACCACGATCACGCCCGCCTTCTTCGCCTCGCGCACCGCACCTTCCACGCCGACGGAATCGGTCGGATTGAGCAGCAGAACGTCGATGTGCCGCTGCACGAGATCCTCGATGTCAGCAATCTGTTTGGTGAGGTCGTGTCGTGCATCCGTCACGAATACCTCCGCGCCGATGGAACGTCCGGCTTCGTCGATCGCCTGTTTCATCACCGCGAAATACGGATTGTCTAGCTCCTGAAACGACATGCCGATTTTCAGCACGCGTGTCTTCGTCGCAGCCGGCGCTTCGGACGCCTTCGGTTTCGAACAGGAACTCAACACCAGCGCGGCCATTATTGAAAACGCAAACGAGCCAAGCTTGGCGAAGCCCTTGCGGGACGGCGAAAATTTCGTGGAGAACATGGGAGTAGAAATCAAACCGGCAAATGCAGAGCGCGGGCTGCGGACGGGGTTTTGCCCATGCAGCCCGCGACCGGCAAATTAGAAGGAGCCCTTGATGCCAGCGGTCCACAGCGACCCGTAGATACTGTACTGCTGCAGGTGGCTGGGGACGTTGGAATAAATCTTATCAGGCGCGTTGAAAATATTGCGGCCTGCGACCATCAGCTCGACGTTCTTCGTGAGTTTGAAGCCCGCGCTTACGCCCCACAGTTGACGTGGCGCATGGTAGAGGACGCCGCCGTTAACGGTGGTCGGCGTGGCGCTCAGCGCGCTGGTGCGGAACGCGCTATTCCAAGTGCCGTTAACTTGAAAGTGGAAGCGACCGTATCTGTATTTGAGGCCCCAGTTGGCCGACTTGTTGGGCGTGTTGACGCGCACACCATCGGCGATGACCCGCGTGACCGACCCATAAAGGCCAAGTCCCTTGAGCGCACCGGGCAGAAAGGTAAGCTGCTGGTTGTACTCATAGATCAAGCCATTCGTGTACCGCACGCTGGGATCGTTCTCCGTGCTAATATAGGTGTAGCCGGGATAATCCGCGGCACTATAACCAAGCGACGTCGGATCTTCGATCGTCTGACCGGTTATCTGCATATCGGTCAATTTGAGGCGATAGAAGGAAATCCCGAGGACGCCTGAGGGTTCGAGGAAATACTGCAGGCCGGCATAATACTTGGTGGAATGTTCGGCCTTCAGCTGCGGATTAGGTACCGTAACGGTCAGGTTGGTGTCGTTGATCGTAGTGGCGCCGGCAATGTTGCCGTAGTCCGGGCGAAGGATGGCATCGCTGAAGGCGATCTGGGCGACGAGCTTTCGGGTGATGTCATATTTTACTCCGCCACTTAAAAACCAATCATCATAGCTGCTGCGGTGCCGGGATTGTTTACCGTTGTTGTATTGGTAAATAATTCCTGCGGGCGTGCTCGCAAAGCCCGCAGCCGGTGCGCCTGGGCTCGTGGCGACCTGGCCGGGCTGACCCGCGGTGCCGATCACGGTGTAGCCAGCCGCGATAACATCCTTGGCGGTGCGAACGTCCCAAATCTTCGTGTTTTCCGAGGTATTCTCGTAGCGAAGACCAAGATCAAAGCGCACTTTTTCATAACGCGCCCTGGTTTCGACATAGGTGGACTTGATGTCCTCCTGCATGCCTTTGGTATTGGCGAGCCTGCGCTGCAAATTGCCCGCATCGTTTTTCGCAAAGTACTCGGGATGCTGAACAAACAGGTCATGCGTGGCGTAATTGCTATCCGCGCGCCAGTTCTGGTCGTTGAAATTGCCGGCGTCGAAACCCTCAATCTTGAATTGATAATTCTGATTGTAAGGTATGGTGGCTTGGGACTGCGTGCCGGTCGGACCAACGAATGTATACGCCTGATAGCCGCCTTCGTTTGAATTCCAGGAATTCGAACGGACGCCACCGCCGCCCAGGACAGTAACAGAGACGCGTCCGATCCTGAGAGTTTTCTCCAAGTCGAGATTGCTACTATACATCTCATTGGTGGTGTCAGAGTCGGCATTGCGAACATTATTGGTGCCGTATGATTTCCAATTCTCGGGATTGCTCCAGATGTTCGTCGGCGTCGCCCCGGTTTGGGTGAGCGTCCAATCGACCGAATCACTCGACGGACGGTCGAGGGTGAAACCGCCGAGATTTGTGATCGCGCTATCGTCGCGCTGGAAGAAGCCCTTCATGCCGTCACGAAAGTTGTAGCGGGCCTGGGAATAACTGCCGCGAAGCGTCGCCTTGAAGGTATCTCCCTGGTATTCGATCCGCGGGGCGAACACAATGACCGGCGTATCCGCAAAACGATGCGAGTACTCGGTGGCGAGACGGGTGTTGGTGGTGCCTGACCCAATGATATGGGTGGCGGTTGAACCCGCCGCCGCATTCGAAGTACTGGTCGAACCGAAGTAGAGAAAAGTATATTGGTTCACATACTCGACGTCGTAATCCGAGTAGGTGCTGCGCAAACGGAGAGTAATCCGGTCACTGAGCTTGTAGTCCGCGGCGAAGTTAAGCGCTTCGCGGTGCGTCATCTTTGGGCCCGCCCGCCACATGGCGCGGTAAGGAATGCCCACTCCGTTTGCATAAGGCCCCGTCGTGGGGTAAATCCAATCGATCTGGTTGCGGTCCTGCTCGACGAAATTAGCGTTATAGCTGGCGGTGAACTGGAGGCCCAGGCGGCCTTGCAAAAACACATCGCCGTAACCGATCTGTCCTGAGGGAAAAATGCGGCTGTGCTTCTGGTCGTCGGGAAAGTACTGGCGTTTCAGGCCGGCATCGGACGTGCCAATGCCGCCAAACTGAAAGACGAGTTCACGGTTATGACGGTCGAAGGCGTATTTACTGCGAAGATTGATGAGGCCGCCGGGAGCGTCGCCGTCCATTTTTGCTGTCAGTGTGTTATTAAACTCAATCGCCGCGATGCCGGTAATGGCCATTTGCTCGAAGGAGTTTTGGCGGCCCGTGTTATTATTGGAGGTGCCGGTGGGCATGCGCTCGCCATCGACGGTGAAGAGGGAATATTTCGGATCGAGACCGCCGACCCGCACCGCGCTCGTGTCGACCTCGACGTAGTCGAGTGAGAGACCAGGCATGGACTTCATGAATTCGCCCACGTCACCCATGGTCAGGTCGCCATAGTTGTCGGAGGCGACAACGTTCACGGCGTTAAGGGAAGCGCGCCGCTCCATAATCGCCTTCGCCTGACCGCTGCGTGCCCCGGCCACTTCAAATTTATCGAGCTGGATCACCTTGCTGGTGTCCGTGTTGGCGGGAGCGTATGAAATTCCCTCCAGAGTAAAATCGCAGGAGGCCACCTTGCCGGCCAAGACCGTCACCGCCGCCCTGGCTTCCTGCAGGCCGGTGTAGCTGGCCACGAGGGTGGTCTCACCGGCCGGCACATTAGTGATGATGAAATTGCCGCCATCCTCGGAATAGACGACGATGGGCGTGCCCGGGACACGGATTTCGGCGTTGCGGACGTATTCGTGGGTCGCCGCATTAAAGACCCGGCCGCGAACGGTGCCAGCGCCGGCGGGAGCCTGCGCCTGAGCAGCGACAGCGATACCCAGCAGCAGAAACAGGCGCGGGAGCATTTTCAGCGAACGGAAAACGGAAGTGGGGGACATGATTGCCAGTGGTTTGTTGGTGTGAATAAATATCACGATGTGAAATTCCAAAAGAAGTGAACGACGGCGGGGATGACAAGGGCCGAAGGCCGCCAGCGCGTTAAGATTAGGTTACGCACGACCACGTGCGTCCCCGACTGCGCACGCGGACCACGCGCGCCCGCCGCGATGCGGAACGGCAACGAACGGGGATTTCCGCCAGCAAGGTCGCAACGGGCCCGGACTACAGGCAAGAGAGCAATTCCTGGGATCATGGGAGGGTATTCAGTTGGCTGCATATTTATGCAGCATTCTGATGCACAAAGCCAAGCACGCCGGAAACTCGACTGTCAAGCCTCCCCTATTTTCTCCTTCCATTTGCCGGACGAACTTCGCAACCATGCCGCTTCACCGCCAGACTGCCAGATGGACGCGGGGATTCTGCCCGCAGATTTTCCGCGAGGCATGCCTGTAGAGACAAAATTATCACACGACCGTTGCCTATTCCGGCCAGCGAGCATCGACAAAGCCCTGGCGTTCAGCAAAGTAATGGGCGCCCAGGCGATCACCGCTTGACAGTTTTAAAACCCCACCCTTAATCGCTAAATCAAAATGCCGCATATTTATTCAGACGACCGACTCCGCTTAGCCGCCCGTCTCTATTACCTCGACGGACTCGGGCAAAACGAAGTGGCGAAATTCGTCAAGGTCTCCCAGGCGAAAGTCTCGCGTTTGCTCGCGCTGGCCCGCGAACGCGGGATTGTACGAATTACAGTCGCCGACTACGAACCGCGGCACACGGAGCTGGAGGCCCAGATTCGTTCCCGCTTCGGACTCGCCACTGTGGTCGTCATCAAGGCACTTGAAGGATTGACCAGCACCGATCTGCGCCGTGCCGTCGGACATTTTGCATCCGGTTTTCTGGATACACTGATCAAACCTGGCGACATCGTCGCGATCGCGGGTGGACGCACCATCTATGAGCTGGTGCAACACCTGCCGGAGCCGCGCAACAAGGCCCTGACCGTGGTTCAGGCCATGGGCAGCGTGGATTCCAACCTCAGCGCCTTCGACGCCCAGGAAGTCGGACGCATCGTCGCGCAACGACTCGGCGGCAGCTTCCTCGCCCTGAATGCCCCGGCTTACATTCCGGAAAAACGCACCCGGGACGCTCTCCTCAAACTCCCGCAGGTACGCGCCGTTCACGACCATCTCGGCCGCGCCCAGCTCGCATTGGTAGGACTGGGCACGCTTGAAAACTCCGTGTTCGTCGAGCGCGGCGCCCTGAGTCCGGGAGACATCGCAGAACTCAAACAAGCTGGCGCCATCGGGGAAATGTGTGGACGTTTCTTCAACAAGAATGGCGACGAATGCGACACGCCCTGGCGCGATCAAGTAATGAGCGCTGAGGTGAAGCAGCTGCAAAAAATCCCGCAGGTCATTGCCGTGGTTTCCGGGAACGACCGATCCGCCGCCATTGCCGCGGCCATTCAGGGCAAGCTGCTCAACGGGCTGATCATCGACGAATCCGGTGCCGTTGCGCTTCTCGCCACCACCCCGCCCCTTTCCCCTCCCAAAAACAAAATCAAAGCCAAAAAGAAATGATCTCTTTCCGTCCGCTTGCCGTTTTGACCTTCTCGACCGCACTGACTGCAGTCAGCAATGGCGCTCCGCTTTCCACCGCCCCCGGCGGGTCAGACGCGTGGAATGTCACCGGGCACATTCCGGCGGATCAAATGATTATTCAAGGTCACCGCGGTGTGGGCGAACTCGCCGAGGAAAACACCATCGACGCCTTCGAAATGGCCTGGCGCATGGGCATCTATCCCGAGTCGGATCTGCGCATGACGAGCGATGGCGTCATCGTCCCGTTTCACGACGATGATTTCAGCCGGGTGGTCAAGGATGCGTCGCCGGAGTTGAAGAAAAAAGGCATCAAGGATCTCACCTATGCCGAAGTCGCGAAACTCGACGTCGGTTCCTGGAAGGGCGAGCAGTTCAAAGATCACCACGTGCTCCCGATGACCGCGGTTTTTGAACGGATGCGCGGGCATCCCGAACGGCATCTCTATATGGATGTAAAGAGCATCCAGTTTCCACGGCTGGCCGGGGAAGTCAGAAAATACGGCATCGAAAAACAAATCGTGCTCGCGTCCCGCAAAGTGGAACAGCTCCGCGAATGGAAGGCGATCGTCCCGGAGTCGGAGACCCTGCTCTGGATGCACGGCAATGTCGCGGAACTCCGCCGGGATCTCAAAAAACTTCGCGCCACAAAATTTCAAGGGGTCACCCAGGTACAAATTCACGTGTACCCGAAGGTCACTGACGATCACTGGGCGCCGCCGGCTGACGAAAGTCCCGCTGACAACCCCTTCCGCCTGCCCAACGCGTTTCTCCGGGAGGTCGGGGAGGAACTGCGTACCTTCGGAGTGGTATTTCAGACCTTTCCGTACACGAAGGAAGGTCAGGTCTACGGCCAGCTCCTGGACCTCGGGGTAATGTCTTTTGCCACCGATCATCCCGACATCGCCCTCCGGGAAATCAAAGCCTACTATAAAGCCCGGAACCACCAGTAACCGCCACCCCACTGCCCTTCTCCGAACAGCCCTGACCCGGGCGATTTTTTTGGCTCCTGCTGCATATTTATCATGAATACCCAAGCGACCCCGTCGCTTTTTCCTTCCGTGTCCAACCCGTCCCCCCAATCACCAGGCACCCCACCCGCCCGTCTTTCCCTCGCAGAAGCGCTCGCTTCCGCTGCGGAAACAAAGGAACTCTGTGTTGGTCCCGGCACAATTGGACGCGTCGCTGAAATTTTCCGCGCTTACTTTCCCGGAGAGATCGCCCTGGTGGTGGCCGACGAGAACACTTTTCGTCTGGCGGGTGAATCAATTCACCAACAGCTCATGGATGCCAGACTCGCGCTCCTGCCGCCGTGCATTTTCCACGAGCCGGATCTCTACGCCGAACATCGTTTTGTGGAAAAACTCGAAAGCGTGTTTCGCCAGCGTGACTCAATTCCTGTCGCGGTCGGTTCCGGCACTATCAACGACCTGGTCAAACTCGCCGCTCATCGGGTAGGTCGTCCCTACCTTTGCGTCGCCACTGCCGCCTCAATGGATGGGTACACCGCTTTCGGCGCGTCGATCACATTTCGCGGCGCGAAACAGACTTTCAACTGTCCCGCGCCACGGGTGGTCGTCGCCGACACCGAACTCATTCGTCATGCTCCGCCGGAAATGACGGCCTCCGGTTTTGCCGATCTTCAGGCCAAGATTACGGCGGGCGCCGACTGGTTGCTCGCAGACGCGCTCGGGATAGAGGCCGTCGATTTGCGCGCGTGGGCCATTGTGCAGGGTGGCCTGCGTGAGGCCCTCTCCAATCCCGCGGGCGCCCGCAATGGCGATTCCACAGCAATTACCGCTCTCACCGAGGGCTTGATGCTCGGGGGATTTGCCATGCAGTGGTCCAAGTCCAGCCGCCCCGCCTCGGGAGCAGAGCATCAATTCAGTCATTTGTGGGACATGGAGCATCACGTTCATAATGGCGCCGCTCCCTCGCACGGATTTAAAGTCGGAATCGCCACGCTCGCCATCGCGTCGCTTTACGAGGTGTTGTTCAGCCTGCCGCTCGAAAATCTCGACCTTGATCGTTGCTGCGCGCAATGGCCGGACCGGAAAACGGCGGAAGCGGAAATCCGCACCCAATTTGCGGGCGAGGACTTCGTCGAAACCGCCGTGGAAGAAACGCTCGCAAAACATCCTTCCGTCGACGAACTCCGGCAGCAACTCGCCCGGCTGAAGGCCGTCTGGCCGGTTCTCCGCGAGCGACTGCGCGCCCAACTCGTGCCGATGAAGGAATTAAAACGCCGCCTTCATATCGTTGGCGCTCCCACCGAACCTGAGACCATCGGTCTCTCAAGGGAAAGGCTGCGCCGCGCATTTCATCGCGCTTATTTTATCCGCCGCCGGTTTACCGTGCTCGACCTTGTTGTCCGCACCCACACGCTCGACGATTGTCTGGCCACCCTATTCGGTCCCGGCGGTCCGTGGGCCACGCCCAATTGATTTCAACGATGCCAGCTTCCGACCATTTGTCCTCCGGTACGGATTCCAAGGAATTCCGTTACTGGCAGCGACGCACGCTGATCGCGACGATGGTTGGCTACGCAGCGTACTATTTCGTGCGCAAGAATCTCAGTCTCGCCATGCCCGCAATGCAGCACGAGCTCGGCATTACGAAATCAGACTTGGGATTGTTTCTGACGCTGCACGGCTTGCTCTACGGCGTTTCCAAATTTGCCAACGGATTTCTCGGCGACCGGGCCAACGCCCGTTATTTCATGATCACCGGACTGCTATTGTCCGCCGCGGCTAACGTCGTTTTCGGTTTTAGTTCCGCCGTGCTGGTGCTCGGTCTCGTGTGGATGGCGAACGGTTGGGTCCAAGGCATGGGATTTCCTCCGTGCGCCCGCTTGATGACCCATTGGTTCAGGCCGGAGCAGCTCGCCACCAAGATGTCCATTTGGAACACCTCGCATTCCATCGGTGCCGCGCTCGCTGTAATTTTTTGCGGCTACATCGTCGGGTACGGCTGGCGGTGGTGTTTCTTTGCCCCCGCAATCCTGGTCACCGGCATCGCAGTTTTTCTCTGGTTCGCATTGCGGGATACGCCGCGTTCCGTCGGTCTCCCTGAAATCACAGTCCGTAATGCCAACGGCGATGAAGCCGGTGACGCTCCGCCGGCGGATTTCAAGCGGTTTGTTCGCAAGCAGGTTTTTGCCAATCCTTATATCTGGATCATCGCGGTCGCCAATTTCTTCGTCTACACGTTCCGCTACGCCGTGCTCGATTGGGGTCCAACCTTGTTGACCGAGTCCAAAGGCGTCTCGCTGCAGCACGCGGGATGGATGGTGGCTGCTTTTGAAATCGCCGGCATCACCGGCATGCTCGCCGCCGGTTGGTTGACCGACCGGGTTTTCGGCGGACGCGGGGCACGCATGTGCGTGATCTGCATGTCGCTCGCGGGCTTCTTTCTTTTTCTCTTTTGGAAACTGCCTGCGGTTTCGCCATTGGTCTCCACGGTACTGCTGGGTGGCGCGGGATTTTTCATTTATGGTCCGCAAGCGCTGGTCGGCATCATCGCTGCCAATCTTGCCACCAAACACGCCGCCGGGACTGCCGTCGGCTTCACCGGATTATTTGGCTATTTAAGCACACTCCTTTCCGGCTGGGGATTGGGACTGCTCGCCGAGCGGTACGGTTGGAACACCGCTCTCGCCGCCCTCGTTGGCATCGCCGCCATCGGCTCCGCTCTTTTTCTCCTCGCCTGGCCGGCCAAAGCGCACGGCTACGGCAGCCAGTCCTGATTTGTCATGTCACCTTTTCTTTCGCCGCCCGCAGCGGCCGGCACCGGCTTCGCTGCAAATATCAATCCCGATCACCTTCGCCGCATCCGTCACGTTGCTCTCGATATGGACGGCACGATCTACAAGGGCGGAACTCTTTTCAGTTGTACGCTGCCGTTTCTCGCCCTCATGCGCCGACTCGACATCGGTTACACGTTTCTGACCAACAATCCGTCGAAAAGCATTCCCGATTATCTGGCCCACCTCCAACGCATGGGGCTCTACGCGACGCGCGAGGAATTACATACCTCGGCTCAAGCTACGATCGATTATTTGCGCACGCGCTTTCCGCAGATGGTCCGCCTTTTTATTCTCGGTACTCCCAGCATGATCGTGGAGTTTGAACACGCGGGCTTCGTTTCGACGCGCGACGATGCGGCCGACGAACCCGATGCCGTTGTCGTGGGATTCGACACCACTCTCGCCTTTTCCCGACTCGGACGCGCCTCGTGGTGGGTTCGCCAGGGCAAACCTTATCTGGCTACGAATCCGGATTTAGTTTGTCCGACGGACCAGCCCACTGTGCTCGTGGATTGCGGATCCGTTTGCGCCGCCATCGAGAAAGCGGCTGGCAGGAAGCCTGATGTTGTCCTCGGCAAACCCGATCCCGATATGCTAAGTGGAATTTTGCAACGCCACCGTCTGCAACCCGCCGAAGTCGCGATGGTGGGAGACCGCATTTACACGGATGTGTTAATGGCCCAACGCGCGGGAGCTGTCGGCGTGCTGGTACTATCGGGCGAAGCTACGGCAGAAGATGCGGCCCGCGCCGACAAAGCCCCCGACCTCGTGGTGCCCAGCCTTGCTGAACTCGGCGAATTGCTCGCCCGTTATCGACCTTTTTGAACATGGATCAGTCTCCTCTTTCCACCCGCAATCACACGCTCAGTCAATTGGCCCGCGATCACTACGACCTTCTCGTCGTCGGTGGCGGCATCGTCGGCAGCGGCGTAGCCCGCGACGCTGCGCAACGCGGACTGCGCATCGCGCTGGTCGACCGCCACGATTTCGCGTTCGGCACCAGCAGCCGTTCCAGTCGCATGCTCCACGGCGGACTCCGCTATCTCGAACAGGGCCGCATCGGCCTCGTGCGCGAAGCCAGCCTCGAGAAAAAGATTTTGCGCGACATCGCTCCGCACCTGGGCGACCCGCTCGGCTTCATCTTCCCCGCTTACAAGAAAAACGGGCGCCCGCTCTGGCAACTGCGTGTCGGCGTGAAACTCTACGATTTGTTGTGCAACGGAAAAAATTTCGGCCCATCGCGCGGCTTCTCCCGCACGGAAACCACGACATTGCTTCCCGGCCTCAACCGCGAAGGACTGCTCGGCGCCGTGCGATACTATGATGCGCTCACCAACGACGCGCGACTCGTGCTCGACACCTTGCGCTCCTCCGCCCGCCATGGCGGAACCCTGGCCAACTATGTTAATTTCATCGACGCCACCCGCGAGTCCGATGGCTGGCGCTGCAACTTGAAGGATCAGCTCACCGGAAAATCATTCACCTTGCGCACTCGCACCATCGTAAACGCGACCGGACCCTGGGCTCAGGGACTTTCGCACAGCGCAGTAAAACTCCGCTTAAGCAAAGGCATTCATCTCGTGATCGATCGTCAGCGTTTTTCAGTGACGGATCCCATTGTCGTAACCGAAGGAAAACGAATTCTTTTTGTGATCCCCTGGGGCGAGCGCGTAATTGTCGGCACCACCGACACCGACTACGTCGGCGCGCCGGAAGATGTCACGGTCAACCAGACGGACATCGCCTACGTCCTGCGCACCGTGAACGCGACCTTCCCTTCAGTCGCGCTCACTGAAGCCGACGTTGTCAGTTCGTGGGCGGGACTCCGTCCGCTGATTGCCAATCCCGATGGATCGCCCTCCGACATTTCGCGAGCCCATCAGATTTGTTCTCCCGAGTCCGGTTGGTGGGACATTGCCGGTGGAAAATTGACCACTTATCGACTGATGGCAGAGCAAACCGTCGATCAACTTGTCCGCCACCTGGACCGCGCGGTCGCCCGTTGTCGCACCGCCGATGAACCGCTGTTGCCGCCGCAAGAAACGACCTACAGTGGCATCCTCCCCGCTCCTTTGACTCGCGCAGCCGTCGGCCACTACTTAAATCAAGAGTGGGCCGTTCATCTCGACGACGTCATGGTGCGGCGCAGCGGCTGGCATTATTATCACACGGACTCCGCAGAATCGGCGGGCACGGTCGCATCATGGATGGCGGAATTCCTTGGGTGGTCGGACGCTGAGCGCGAACGGGAGCTCACTGGATATCGACTGGCTGTCGGCCAGCAAATAAAGCCGTCGCCTGCCGTCTCGACTTCAAGAATGGAAGCGCACCGATAAGTGCATCACCCCTGTCCGGAAAAATTTTGTCGAGGTTGAAATTTTTTGTAACCTTAAGGGTTACGTTTGGGTTCTCGATGAGATGAACCTGTCCAAATCATTCTTTATTATTGGTACGCTCCTCGTCAGCTCGTTTTCCACCGTGGTTTCAAAGGGGCACGATACTTTTCTTCCCCCTGCGCCGCCCAAGACGATCGAGCCGATCCGGCTTCCGCCGAATATCGAAAGAGGCTCCGTCCGGATGCGCCTGATAATTGATGAATCGGGCCATGCACGAAAAATCACCGTGCTCTCAAAATGTGACCAGGCAGTCGAGGCGATGTTGCTCACGTCTGTCGCAAAATGGCAATTCACTCCGGCAATCGAAAAAGGTCGACCCGTGGAATCAGAGGTTATTCTGCCTCTGCGCTTGGTGGATCTGTCAGGCTCTGGTTCGCGGAAAATGAGGCTTTGATGAGTTTCGCCCGCTAAACACGCTAAGGGACTCGATTGAAGTCCTGCTCGTGATGCGGCCGCATCCCTTTAAATTATATTTCCGGAACCTGACTCGGAGCCGCGCTGGGCTCGGCGTTTCCGGGTGACGATAATGAGAGATGTGGGAGTGGCGTTGGTCTCTGTACCGTTTCGTGAACAGTAAACGGCGTGCTGGTGAACGGCCGCCCTACATATTGAGCGCATCGGCGTTTCAAAAGAGGGAGCGAAATCGGATTGATCATTCTAGGTAGCCCGCGCCGACAGGGCCACAGCAGGGCTACTTTGCTGGAGACATTTTGCAAAATAGCCCTGCTAAGGTTTCGAGTTAAAGTCTGGCTTGCCGGTTTTCAAATCGACTGGCACCGAAATGTGTTCGAGTACGATCAGCCAGTTGCCTTCGATCTTACGATAGCCGTCAGTAACGCGCACCGTTCGATCGACCGGCCGGCCTTGCGTATCGGTGCCGGTGACGTGCTGGATGATGTGACTGAATCCGATCGCACCGTCCACGGCGATGCCAAGATCGGTGATCGCAATTTTCGGCGTTCCTTTGAAGTGGGCGAAGAATCCCTTCCAAGCCTGGCGATATTCATCAGCGCCGAGATGTTGTCGCGGCGGCACGACGTCAAAAACGACCAGACTTTTGTCCGCGACGTAGTTTTTCATCATCGCGTCAATATCTCCGGCGTTGAAGGCCGCCATAAACCTGTCTTCGAGCGCCCGGATGGATGTTTCATCGTCCCTCGCCATCGCCAAACACCCCGTCGCTGATACAAGGGTCATGATGATTGCGGCATGACTTATTATTGTGCTCATGGTTTCCCTCCCTTGTTTTTGGACCAAAGCACCGGCCGTCGGTTCGATCCGCTCAACAAATAGCAGGGCGTTAGTGAATCTTCGCCAAAACTCAATGAATCGTCAGCACTCCGTTTTGTTTCAACCGGCTGAAGCGTTCGGCGCCAATTATGTTCTGAAGGCTCGCCTCGGTCTGCTGTCGTGCCTGCTCAATGGCGGAGTTAACCTCGCGCCAATTCACGCGCTGCCCGGCGGCCTCGCTCATCTCCGCGGCACTGCGCATGCGGTCCGCTTGATCACCAAACGCGTGAAGGGTCTCGTACACGGATTGAATTTCCCGGGTTTTGAGCTCCCACGTCCCGGCATATTGCTGAAGCGTTTTGTACGTCGGGTCGTTCTGTTGTTTCATCTGGTCGTAAGCCCCGGCGCCGAAAATCCCGCGTAGGTTTTCCTCACGGGCATCATTTATCGCTTTTAATTCTGCCACGACATTCACGGCGTCCGCCGGGCTCACATTCTGTCGCTTGGTCAAAGCCTCTTCGCTAGCGCGATAGTCCCCTTCCGCGCGAACGACCGCCTTCGCCTGGTCGGAAGTTGGATTCAAATCACCATACTTTCGAAACACTTCCGCGGTCGGATCAACGTTGCCGCGCAACTCAGAGAATCGCTGGCTACCGAGCAGCTTTTCAAGGTCCCGGTCCAACGCTTGCTGCGCCTGTGCCTGCAATGTACCCGCATCGGATTTGTCGGCGACGCCGTCTTCCATTGCCATTTGCAGTTCGCGATTCTTTTCGTCGAATTCTTTCTGCAAGCGACACGCTTGCTCTGTTTCTTCGGCGGTCATCGGCAAGTCATCGCCCGGCACACGGGCGCGATTCAGTGCGTGAAGCGTCTGCTCCTTGTCCCACGCCCGATAACCTCCTTCACCGAACGCTTCCTTCAACTCGTGCGTTTGCTCTGCGACGCTCAGGCGCGACAATTCAATCATATCACGGTCAGGCACCAATCTGGGTGCGTACTTCCTTTGAAGCTCGAGAAGGCGCTTCGTGGAGCGGCGATTGAGGTCCTCGAGCAGCACATTGACCAGGATGCCGCGCGAAATCCCCTTCTGCTCAAGTTGCGCAATGACAGCCGAGGTGAGTTGGATTCCGGCGGATTTCGCCGGCATCTCTTGCGGTGTTGCGTCCGCCCTGGGCGTTTCAGACTGCACGGTTGCTGGTCGCGCGGGCACGGCAAGGCGGGAAGGAGCCGTGGGTTGAACGCGCCATTGCAGCACCGCGACGATTCCCATCAGCACGATGTTTGTACCAATCGATAGGCGAAAACCGAATGACATGACTCAGGTTTTATTCCAATCTACTTGCTGCGACACACCCGAAAACCCTGATCGGGGCCCTTGCCGTTCGATTCGTATCCGGCCCGGAATGACGTCGCGCAGCAGAAGTCTCCACCGAGCCAGCCGCCACCTTTCCAGACCCGGCCCGTTTCGCTCGAACTTCCTTTGGGCGCGGCCCCGTTGTTGTCCAAATCTCCGCACCAGTCCCAGCACCATTCCCTGACATTGCCCGACATATCGCAAAGCCCCAGCTCGTTGGGCTCTTTGCCGCCGACCGGTTGGGTTCTATTGTTGTTTCCTTTTATCGCAGGCCAGGACCACTCGCCGAGGAGATAGGTATCACCGGAATTTTTCCAATACCACGCGACTCTATTTATGTCGTCGTCTCCACTGTAAGTATAACTCCTGCTCATCTGACCACCGCTTGCGGCGTACTCCCACTCGGCTTCAGTCGGCAAACGATAACCATTAGCTCCTGCGTTGATTGTCACTGTCCATTTCAGTTCATCGATGAGCGTTTGGTTATTCGGGTCCTTTTGATTCCGCTCGATGTGGTAGTACGGATTCAAGCCCTCTTTAAGGCTTCGTTTGTTGCAGTACTCGACGCAGTCGTACCAACTCACGGTTTCCACCGGTAAATTGTCGCCAGGGAATCTAGAGGGATTGCCGCTCATAACTTCAGTCCACTCTTGTTGAGTCACCTCATATTTTCCGAGATAGAAGCCCGATACCGTGACGCTTTTTCCAACGAAATTGGACTTCGTGTCCTTAAAACCTCCGCCATCAATCCAAACCAGGCTGCCCGGTGCTTTTTGCGCCCAGGCGCTGACCGCAACCAGTGCCGCGAAAAATAAAATCATCAGGTTTCTCATGGAATGAAGATAACTTGGGTGAAACGAAATGATTCGCTCCCGGGGTAATGGGCCAGGGACTATTTAGCGTCCATTCGTCGTGACTTAATCAGCGGGCAGCAGAAGCAGGCCGCGCTCTTCGACAAGACGCGACCTGCCCATGCGTTACGTCCGGTGACGAAACGAACCGGTGGTGGGAAGAAGTGTTGTCACCACACCGTGGCGTTGCAGTTTCCGCTCTTATTACTGTAGGCCTCGATCGCGAGGATCTGGAGATTGTTGGCTCCCATGCTTCCGATGTGGCTCTTCCAGTAATTGAAGTGGTTGGCGACGGTGATGGAGTGATTCGATCCCGTCGACGACCCGCCCCACTGGCTCAAGTACTGCCAAAACGTAGCCGTACCTTGAATGGACGGCTGATTTACCTGCTGATGCTTGTAGACACCGTAGCTATGCCCGTCGCTGGTCACGGAGCCCACATACGTGGCGGCGTAAGTCACCGAGCCAAATTCACAGACGTAATATTCAATGAGCGGACTGGTCGTCCACCCATAGAGACCGAAAAAATTGTAGCTGCCATTGAGCGAACCGACGTTGTAGCCGACCGTTCGAGTCGACGATCCGGGATTCCAGCCTTTGCCGGCCACGACGTCTCCGACGTTGGACCACGTCACCGCAAAATTGCCAGGATAGGTTCCCGCACTGGGAAAGGAAATGCTCGCCGAACCGCCGCTGACATAATTCTGCCAGAAGAAACCATGATCAGTGCCGGTGGCAGCGATGGCGGGGACTGAGGCTACAATAAGGCCGGCAAGGAGGAGACCCTGCGGGCAAACGCGCCGAAGCGCGGACGTAACGAACGTTACTTGTTTCATGGGAGTATTGGGTTACGACGCGGGCCTTTTGCTCCAAAACCAGGGGTTGGCTTTGAAGAGGAGCGTCGGCGGTAAGGCGCGCCGAGAATTGAATCGGCCCGAAACCCGTCACAAATTAACGCGCGCGCTAATTATAGTACAGATTCAGATTTTTATCCGCCGGTGTGCGATCGTTCGCCGCCAATTTCCTCGCTCAAGCTTACGAATTCCCGCCCATACCACGTCGAAGCCAGAGGAAATGCACGATGAAGATTGTCGGAATAGATTCAGTCATGGAATTTCGCTCAGATCGAAAAACACTCCATCAACACGTGTGGTGCTAATTATAGTACAGAACCGCAATCAAACACGTGTCACGCAACGTTCCTACAAATCATCTGAAGCATAAAGTCGTTCCGGGCGTGAGCCGGCAGGCCGACAAGCGGCAGCCAAGCAGATTCTGAGGTGTCCGGGGGTTTCGCATCCAAATGCGAAACCGGATCAACTGTGTCGTGTCACTCGCGTGAGAAAGCGCGAAACTCGACGCTCCCGCACAGGGCAACGTACGGGCCGGCCACTCATTCAATTTCTTTAATTCGGAGATTCCGAAACCAAACGGGAGCCTGGGCTTTGCCATGCAAGCCTTGAAGTCCGATGGGGCCGCTCCGACTGAAGTCTTTCAGTGCCCGGGCAAATTTGTTTTTGGTGCCGTCGGGATTCAGGTGCGGCTCTTTCCAGTTATCGAGATCGGCATCGAACACTTCCTCTCCATTAAAAATCAGCGATGCGTGACTTCCTTTGCAGGTGATCGTGAAATGATTCCATTCGCCCACCGGTTTTGCCATGTCCTTCGAAGGAGGCTGCGCATTATAAATGGCGCCGACCATGCCATAGAGAGCGCCATCCTGGTTCTCGTGTACCTGGATTTCGAGAGCAGCAAGAACGTCATTGATATTGCCCGAGCGAAGAAACACCCCGCTGTTCGCTTCCTTCGTGACCTTGAATTCAAGATCGAGCACGAAATTCGCGTAGGATTTTTTCGTCCACAACGTTTCGTGATTTTTGGCGACCAGCACGCCATCCTCGAAAGCCCAATCGCCGGGCTTCGTCACCGCGTTGGAGAAATCCATTTCAAACAGCGACGGCCAGCCGGCGGTATTCGGATGAGTCGCCGGCGCTGCACTCAGGGTTGTCGCAGTAATCAGGCAAAGACCGGTGGACATAACAAGCAGACGAAATAATCGTGGAATCATGGTGACGGGCATATTGAGGTGATTGATGCGTTATATCGCATGCGGAACTCCCAAGGGCAACCGCCATTGCACACGCGGTTCTGTCCCCATTCGTTCCGCCGATTTTCCCGATTGCGCACCCTCATTTATCGCATCGCAAAAATCATTCGGGTGCATTTTACAAACTTGGTTTATCATTCTGAACGCAGTGAAGTCTAGCCAGCAGACTGGTATTACATCCATGGCCTCGATCGCGGTATCACGTATCCACACGTGGATTCTTCGCGATGCTCAGAATGACAGAACTTGCGGGCGCAGGGGCTGAAAACATGCCCTAATCCTGACGATTGCAGCAGCGGTTAACCCGGGCGACTTTTTACCCCGGCTCTCCCGGGCCTCACAGTTAGGGAAGCGGGCCCGGGACAAATTCTGCGGGCACCGCTTCGATCGAACGCACCTCAATATTCCGGAAAAATATTTCCGCACCCTCCGACTGCAAAATGATTGGACCGGATGTCACCGGCAAGGGTGACGGTCCATCAATTCGCTTCGGTCCGTGCAACCGCATCACTACTTTGCCGTTGACGATATGAATGGTGTCTTCGCCGACGCAAATCAGCTCAACGGTATTCCATTCCCCGGTCGGCTTTTCGTTGTCTGGCTGTTTCACGCAGCGCCCTTCCTTGCCCGGCACCTGGGAAAAAATTCGCCATTCGCCTTTCGGATCGTAGTCAAACAGCGGCGGCTTGGAATCCGGGCGTGGCGTCGAGCGCACGGAAATCTCCGAACCAACTGCGTACAAATCGCCGACATCGTGCTCCTGGATTTGCAACTCGATCGATCGGGCCCAGGTGCGGCCTTCCGCTCCCGGGGCCGCGTGCACATGATAGAGCAGTCCGCTGTCCCGTGGGGTTCCCGGTTTATTGCGCGGCGGCCATTTCTTTTCGCCCCATTTGAATTCGCATCGCAAATGATAATTCTCCAGCGACTCCGCCGTGCGCAACTCGCCGAACACTTCCCCGGAGATCCGGATCGCATTGTGCCCGTCCACCTCAACCACGGAAAAAACATGAAGTGGATCGCGGTCCGCGCCGAGGGGTTCGGTGTATTTTCCGTCCGGTCCCCGAGTCAAACCCGGAACTTCGGATGTCGCTTCGGGACGCTTCAGCCAGGTTGACCAGTGACTAAGATCTTTCCCATTCCAAAGTGGTCTCCAGCCATCGCCAGCATGAAGAGATACACACGCGAGGAACACCAAGCCAAGCAACGAGGGGTAGCGCATAGTCCCCCACCTTCGTCCTGTGCGCCGACTGCCGCAATCCTGATTCAGTTTATCGCGATAAGCTGCCGGCTCCCTTCATACACCCTTTCCCGCAATTATGATGCCTTGACGATGCCCATCAGCCAAAAGGCCCAGATTAAACTTAACAGTGCTCCCACGCCGCAGCGAACCAAACCGGCGATCTGCACAGCCATTCTCAGAAGATACGGACGGGCAAGAACGAGATGATACGTCGAATAATCCACACTGGCAGCCAGCCCTTTGACGCGGAGGATCAGGTTATCCGGTCTCTCAAGCGTGAGCTGACCAATTGGAATCTTGACTGTCGAGATACCGGTGACCGCTCCCGTCAATCGTAGTCCACCCCACTTCATCGCATGAGTCCGCTTCGTTCTTACCTCTACTACTTCAAATTCCCACTGACGAAAGTCTGTCGCCATGCGCGGCACTTCCACGCCCACCATGATTTCGCCGGGAGTCTCCACGGTGACGGTTTGTTCGGGGAGTAGAGGCAGTGTAGAGATTACCGCGGCACGGTTGCTACGGATGAGACGGAGCGCCATCAATCCCGCTCCCACGCTGAAAAGCGCGAAGGCGATTCCTGCCACCGCCAGCCACAGACCGGATTTGATCATCATGGGAGGCGATCTATTTGAGATTAAATCCGAGCTCAACTTGTATTTGCAGAATAGTGACGCGTGCCGCCGCGGGAGCGGCGGAAATTCCAAACCCGGAATTTAAAATTTCAAATTCCAAATGGCCCGCTGCAGGAGCCCGGTCGCATGACTCGGAATCGCTGGTAAACAAGCTCCGACAATACGGAACGCTTCTGGCCCTTGCTTTTGCCATTCTGCCCTCGTATTGGGGAGACAACCCTCGTTCGGCCCCGTCCCCCGGCATCCGCCGAATCGACATTCTCACCGTCACTCCATGAAACAACTTTTCATCCTTCTGGCAGTTGCAGTCGTCCTCAAAGCGGCGCCGATTCCCGTCACGGTCCACCTCGACAGATCAAGCGGGACCCTTCGTCCAATTTGGAATTATTTCGGCTACGACGAAGCAGGCACTACGCTCACTCCCGAAGGGCGCCATCTCCTCGCAGAACTGAATAAATTGAGCGATGAACCGATTCGTATTCGTGTCCACCATCTACTCACGAGCGGCGACGGCACCCTCGCCTTAAAATGGTCGAGCACGAACGTCTACACTGAGGATGCCCAGGGCAATCCAGTTTACGATTGGACGAGAATGGACGCGATCATGGATGAACTCATCCGCCCGGGCATCGAGCCATTCGTTCAAGCGAGCTTCATGCCGGAAGCGCTGTCGTCGCAGCCGGCGGCCTACACACCGAGGCTGGTGAAGGTCGGTATGCCCGGCAACATGATCGCGGGCGGCGCCTTCTCCCCGCCAAAAAATTACCAGAAGTGGCAAAATCTAATCGAAGCATGGGCCCGACATAGCGCGGATCGCTACGGCGTTGAACGCGCTTCCTCGTGGCTGTGGGAACTCTGGAACGAGCCGGAGTCTCCCTATTTCAGAGGCACCGTCGCCGACTACTGCAAACTCTACGATCATTTTGCCGCCGCCGTGAAACGCGTTCTGCCCCACGCGCGTGTCGGCGGACCGCACACCACCAATCCCGAATGGAAACGTGGCGACCTGTTCATGGAGGCGTTCCTTGAACATTGTCGTTCCGGAGAAAACGCTGTGACCGCCGCCAAGGGCGCGCCACTCGATTTCATCGCGTTCCACGCCAAAGGCACCACGCGCCTCGATGAACAACGGCGCTTGGAAATGAATCTCCGCACTCATCTTCAGACCATCGACACCTACGGACGGATTATCGCCAGGTTCCCTGAGTTTTCGAAACTCCCCATCTACCTCGGCGAAACGGATCCTGAAGGTTGCGCCGGCTGTCCCTCCACTGAGTCTCCGGAACGAACCTACCGCCTCACGTCCCAATACGCTGCCTACACCGCAGCCTCCTTCATGCGTGAACAAGACCTCCTGGCCCGCACCGGTGGAGATTTGCAGGGAGCGGTGAGTTGGGCATTCACCTTCACGGATCAGCCCTGGTTTAACGGCCTGCGTGCGCTCACGACAAATCGAGTCGCCCTCCCCGTGTTCAATACGTTCAAACTTTTCTCCCGCCTCGCTCCCAATCGGGTGGAAGTCGACTGTCCATCGATGTTGGCGGTCGATGCGATCATTGCGCGCGGAGTCTTGGGATCACCCGATATTGGCGCGGTCGCCTCAATGGATCGGGATCATCTTACCATCCTGCTCTGGAATTATCACGATCTCGCGGGCGACTATCGGACCGCGCAGGACGTGACGGTTAATCTGCCAGGCCTGTCGAAAATCGCTGCCGCTGCCCACTCCTACCAAGAAACTACCATCGACGAGTTTTCCGGAAATTCACACACGAAGTGGCTCGCGATGGGCTCACCCCAACAACCCACCGATGCTCAGGTCGCTGAGCTTCACGCGGCGGCGGAAATGCACGTCGATCAGAAAAAAATCGATATCTCCACCGACGGAGTCACCCAACTATCAGTCTCGCTTCCGCGACAATCGGTAAAGTTGATTGAGATCGCGCTTCGACCATAGAGCCAGTCCCACCTACGATCCCGGGAATAATATTTTGCACCGTGAACAGGTTTCGAACTGTGTGTCGCTGAATGTTCCGCCAAAAACATTCACTTTACCTTGTTGATCCAGGAAACAAATTCGGTCCAAAACTCGGCGATCTTTTCCTTCGTCTTTTGGTCGGTGAGTTCTCCGTTCTTGTCGAATTTATCCGCCACTTGCGCCAGATAAAATTCCGGCTGCTGGAGCGCATACATATCCAGATAGACCAGCACCTGTCGCAGGTGATGTTGGGCGCCGAAGGCTCCGAGCGCATAAGGGGTGCAGCCCACTACCGCCGTGGGCTTTCGCCTCCATTTGTTTTGTCCGGCCGGTCGCGAACCCCAGTCCAGCGCATTTTTTATCACAGGCGAATAAGAGCGGTTATACTCCGGTGTCGCCAAAAGGATGGCATTCGCCCGCTCAATACTGGCGTGCAAATCCCTCACCGGCTGCGGGAGATTGCTTTCCAAATCCTGGTTGATCAAAGGCAGCTGGCTGATGTCGATCAGATCCACCTTCACGTCAGCCGGTGCGAGTTGCTGAAAGGCCTTAACCAATTTCGTGGTGTAAGATTCCTTCCTCAAACTCCCGGAAAATGCGGACACGATAATGCTCATAGAAAAACTGACAGACCGCCGGCAGGAAAGTTCTCCGATTAACGATCACGCGCCGGCAAAAGCAGATGATGCAAGGTGGGGCGGATTATCCCTAATCCGCCGCGCTGGCGGAACAGGCGCACGCCGGCGGATTAAGGACAATCCGCCCCACCCTTTTGGCACAATTAAAGATCCCCGGAGCCTTTCGACGGAGCTCACGGTCTGCAACAAGCTCCGGGGTATTCGATCAACCCACCCATGTCACCGAACCCTATCTTCTGACTTCGCGTAGCAGTCGTCGTCAGACGGCTGGCCAGCGGTGTTACCACCGCTGCTACATCCAAGCCGGAGTCCTTCGACGGGCTCACGGTCTGCGACAAGTTCCGGGCGTTTTGACGCAATGAGAACACATCTATGCGGATCGACCGACCTGCCCGTCGGTGAAGAACTCGATCATAACCTCGCCGGGAAAGTCGTAGCCGCCCCGTGTCTGCGTCATTCATCATTCGTCATTCGTCATTCAACCCGCGGAGTACCGTCTGTCGAAGGAGGTTCATCCAAGCCCACAGGTGTTTCCGTTTCCGCCGCCGCAGGTTCCACAGGTTTCGGCGTGCGACGGCCCGGTTTGGCGAGAATTTCCACGTAGACCTCTGTGGCACCAGTGACAGCAATGGCGTCAATCGCATCCACCACTTCCGCCAAATGCTTGACCGTCGGCTCAGCCTTCGAGTCACCCACCTTGCAATCGAAGTCCCAGAAATCCACGCCTTCGGGCAGCGCTTTACGTCGTTCTCGTTTCACGTATTTACGCACGTCGTTTTTGACGGCTTCAAGCACGCGTTGATCGTCTTTCCCGGGAAGGTGGAGGGCAAATGTCTTCTTCATTTCCCGAAGGTCGTAGCACGAAGCCGGGCCGAGGGGAGCTAATTCTGCCGGTGCCCCGGGAGGGCGCAGCAGGCGGGACGCTCTGCTGGCCAGCGGAATTAATCCGCCGGGTGAACTCAAACCTACGGAACACCAAAACCGGAAACCCGATAAGATAATGTGATGTTCTTGCGTTTTGTCATTATCCGCCACGCAAACGTATCCACCGCGTGATTATCTTGCCACCAGTGAAGCGAGTGGTTCTAGTCCGTCACAAATGAACGCGGCCAGCGTTACCGGTGCCGAGAGCTGCCGTAGAGAAATCTACCTGCTGGGCGCAGGTGTCGAATTTCCCGGACAAGTGACCGCTCAAACGCTCGAGATTTTGGGAAAGTGCCGGAAAATTTATACGAACATCACGGAGCAAGGACTGCAGGGACTTCCTGATGATATTTTGTCGAAGTGCGTCAGCCTCTGGCCGCTGTATCAAGACGGCCGTCTGCGACGGGAAAACTACGCCGACGTCACCGCGGCGATTCTCGCTGCGGGTGAACGCGAAACCCCCATTGGCTGGCTGACCCCGGGGCATCCGACGGTTTTCGACAGCGTTACCCAGTTGCTCATCGAGGCGGGCAAGGAACGCGGCTGGGCGGTGCATGTGATTCCCGCCATCTCGTGCATCGACACGATCCTGGCCGACGTTGGCTATGATCCGGCGAACGGGCTGCTCATTCACGACACGACGTCGCTGGTCATGATGGAATTTCCGCTGACTCCCGGCATTGCGCTTCTGTTGCTTCAGCCGTCCACTTTTCAGACCGACCGGGCGTTTCTAAAAAACGTGCAGTCCGGCCCCGATCTCGCCGCGCTGAGCGCCTATTTCCTCGAGGTGTATCCGCCCGACCATCACTACGCGTTCGTCAGCTCCTCCACCCACACCGGCGGCCGAGCGCAAGTGACTTGGGGAAAACTTTCCGAAATGGCCTCCGCGCCATTTAGAACGGTGGGCGGCGCGAGCTTGTTTGTGCCGGCTGCAGCTACGAAAGCATTCTCGTCTCAAGGGAAAACCAGTGCGCTAATACCAGGAGTACGTGCTAACTGACTGCCACTATTATGAATCCTAACTTCAGTTCTCCATGAGCCTTCGCAAACCACCCAAAAAATTTTTGGTCGCATTCTCCTTTGCCAGTGAGCAACGCGAGCTAGTTGAGCAGATCGCAACCGCTGTGGAACGTTTCCTGTGTGAAGGTAATGTTTTTTATGACGAGTGGTTTGTTCACATAATAGGAGGCAGGAATGCCGACCTGACACTGCAGGATATTTATCTGAATAAATCCGTGTTGGTCATACCCTGCATATCAAAGGAATATGGGGATAAAGTATGGCCGCAAGATGAGTGCGAAGTCATCCGCACAAGGTGCAAGGGACAAACCAACGAAAAAACTCCAGTGCTACCCTTGCGTGTAGGCGAAGGTGTTGTTCCTGGTTTCCCTACCAACAATCAGATCTTTGATGTGAGAAATTGGACGCTCATTAGCATTGTAGATCTAATCGTCGGAAAGCTTCAGCTGATTGACCCCGATGTTGTTCGCCAAATTTTCTTGGCCCCGCCTTCGCGCGGAATGGAGAACCGATACGACAAAATAAAAAATTTTCTAATAGATCTTGGCTGGGCCGTTGTGCCGCGATTTCCGGAATATCCCGATGAATTCAGAGCTCAACTTGAAGGAGAACTGGCACGTTCTCGTGCATTTATACAAATTCTCGGCGACACCCCAAGCGCTGTAGACTTGGCTATTAGCAGAACCGCCAAGGAACGCAAAATGATCGGAATTCGAGTTCAGATTGCTGAAGGAGCTTGCACATCATTAAGGACAACCGAACTAAATTCAGATGATTTCCCTGATCTGATTTTTATGAGGTTACCCGATTTCAAGGTATACTTAAAAGTTCAGCTGGAGCTTCTAGAGGATGGCTTAGTCCGTTCTCCCAAGGCAAACACGCCGCAAAACGTGCCGAGTGTCGGAATTGTAATTCGATCGCAAAGCCCACAGTTAGTCGCCACAGTTGTAAGCTGGTGTGGAGAAAATGGCATAAGCAAGACCCGTCAGGTAAACTACAACGAGTCCATTGAAACTAGAAACAAAAAAGACCCGTGTGACGGTTTTCTAGTTGTCTGTGACCAGAATCCCACAGCTACATCAGATCTCGAGGGCACGATGACACTAAATCAAGTGATAGAGTGCCGCAAAATTCAGCTGGCTGAGAAGAGCGATGACGTCAGGCCCCCAGTCGGGCTCGTTTATTGGCCGCCCCCAAGTCCGCAGGTAAAACAAATAGGCGAGATAGTAAGTCTTGTTCCTCCGTTAATAAAAATCGAGGGAGATAAGCCTGCGATGCTGCTCGAATTTTTCGCGCAAGTTAAAAAAGTTCAAGAGACTAGGACCGCTCAACGTGGACAAAGCTGACCAATTCGCGTTGTCGCCATATCCTGGGCTTCGAGCATTCGAGGAGAGGGATCAGGCAATCTTTTTTGGGCGAGAGGCCCAGGTTGGCGAGGTAATCCGGCGACTTGAGGTTCACCATCTGGTGTCGGTCATCGGCGCCAGTGGTTCTGGAAAATCTTCTCTCATACGGGCCGGATTGCTACCGGCCGTTCGACAGGGATTTTTAGGAAGCAAGGACCACTGGCATCTTTTGGTGATGAAACCCGGGGCTGAGCCATACAAGCATTTAGCCGAAAGCATTCGAGATGTGATATCAGTCCATAGTGATCCATCAATTACTAGCGGCGAAATATCGGCACTACTTCGAACGGGCGATCAAGGATTAATGGAGGTATTTCGTCGACTTAAGTTATCTGCGGAATCGAAAGTACTGCTTGTCGTTGACCAATTCGAGGAGCTTTTCCGATATCGTCAAACTGACGTAACCAACGATGCGAAGGTGTCGGACGAAGAGGCTGGAGATTTCGCTGCGTTGCTGCTGAAGAGCTGCACTGGTCCTCTTGCTAAAGCTTGGGTTGTCCTGACGATGCGATCCGATTTCATTGGAGACTGCGACGCGTTCCATGGCCTCCCTGAAGCGGTCTCAAAGACCCAATTTTTGGTACCACGATTGACTGAAGACCAGTTGCGTGAATCAATATTTCGACCGAGCGAAGTACGGAGTCATGGGTTCATCCCATTCACATTCGAAGCAGGCCTAGAGAACCGAATTCTGAATCATGCTCGTAATCTGGCCGATCAGTTACCTTTAATGCAGCATGTTTTGATGCGCTGTCACCAGCATGCCGTTGCGCGCGCAAACGAATTGGACTGTGCGGTCGAAATTCAAATCGTAGAAGATTACGATAAAGTGGGCGGCATTTTTGATGCGCTTTCAATCCATGCAAACGAGATATTACTCGAATTTCCCGGTGGTGAAAAAAATACCCTCGTTGAAAAAGTTTTTCGTGGTCTCAGCATGAGAGGCCTCAACGGTGAGAGCGTTCGTCGACCAGTCACGATAAAGCGACTTGCCGACGAGTCTGGCTTCTCACCAACGGAAGTTATTTCTGTAGTTGAGCCATTTCGCCGAGCCGATCGATGTTTTCTACTGCCGCCGGTAATCCAGGCACTCACCGAAGCTAGCAAAATCGACATCAGTCATGAGAGCCTATTAAGACAGTGGCCAACGTTAAAGGGCTGGTGTACGAAAGAGGCGGATTCGGCGGCAACATTTATTCGGTTGCTTGGTAACGCTCGCCTCTGGCCGGAAAAAGCATCACTTCTCCAAGGCACTTCACTCGATAACGCAATTGCGTGGAAAGCGGAACAACGGCCTACTCCAGCTTGGGCCGAGCGCTACGGCGGAGGATTGGATGTCGTCATAAAATATCTTAAAGAAAGCGAACTGGATCTGGATCGAAAAGCGAAAGAGGCCGAAGACGAAAGACTGCACGAACTGCGACAAGCTCAGGAAATCGCTGACGTCCAGACGGCACGTGCAAAAGCCGAGGCGGCCCGAGCGGAAGCGGAAAAGGCGCGCGCGAGTGCCCAAGCGGCGAGTGCAGCGGCACAAAAAAAACTAGCGATAAAAGCTAGAATCGTCTCCGCATTTGCAGGCGTCGTGGCGATCGTTGCAGCGTTCATGGCTGTGAGTGCGATCAACCTCCGGAAAGAAAAAGAAAAGCAGATGCTCGAGTTCAGCAATATCCTCGATATTGATTCTGAGTTTGGCGCAACGGATAGCAGTCATGCAGCCAACGAATTGCAGCGAAAACGTGTTGTGGAAAAATACGCTAAGACCGCCTGCGATTATGAGAAGCGAGAAGAGAGCGACGCTAAGAACTTTTATTTGACGATCCTGTACAAGCGCCTTGGCGATCGATCGGCCAACGATAACAGCATTGTCGATGCTCGTTTTAGCAGGAATCACTCGAATGCTTTGCACTATTACAAGAAGGCGCTCGACAATGTCGAGAAAGCTAAGAACGCAGCCCGCGGAGAACTGAATGCAGGTGCAAGAGTCCTTTGGGCCAAAATTGCACGTAATAACCAGGCGCTGTTGGTTTCGGATGTACAAACTGAGCCGCCTCAAATCCGCAGTAACGTCATATTGAAGGCAGTCACGGAGTATGTTGAGGTGAACAAAGTTTTCAGTAGGAAGGACGAGCTTCGGGATGATCTGGCCAAAACAGAATATTTACTGGGTGCTGCGTGGGAACTGTATCCTCAGGAAATTCCTTCTCCAAAGGAGGCTGATGGGAAGAATGTCCGAACAATTGCCGCAGAGAAATACACCAATGCCCTCAACGCCTATAAAGATTCAGATGAAAAAGCCAGGGCGCTTGCCGGCTTGGGGCGAGTTTTCGCGGATTACATAGGGAACGACAGAGAAAAAAGTGCATCAATTTCCGTGGATTATAATAACCGAGCTCTAAAACTCATTAACGAAAAGGATTTCCCCGAGGAGTGGGCCCGAGTTCATCAGTCGTTAGCCATGGCGCTGGCAAACATGCAAGAAGGAGATCGTGTTGATAATATAAAACGTGCAATCAATGCATACACCGTCGCCATTAAAGGTTTTGACGGCGACAAATATTCTCTGGACCGGGCAAGGACCGAACAGAGTTTGGCTTACGCGTGGTCGATCAATCCGGCGGGCAATCCTGCTGATAATATTGCTAAAGCGATTCACGGATACGAGCGCGCATTAGCGGTCTTTATCGCCAAAGGATCTCCTCTGGATCGGGCAAGGACCGAACAGAGTTTGGCTTACGCGTGGTCGATCAATCCGGCGGGCAATCCTGCTGATAATATTGCCTTAGCGATTCACGGATACGAGCGCGCATTAGCGGTCTTTGTCGCCAAAGAATCTCTTCTGGATCGGGCGAGAACCGAACAAAGTTTGGCTTACGCGCTGTCGATCAATCCGGCGGGCAATCCTGCCGATAATATTGCTAAAGCCACTCCCTTGTATCAGAGCGCCCTCAAATATTTTAAGGATAATCGATATACATTAGATGAGGCAAAAACTGAACAGAGCCTGGCGTACGCGTGGTCGATCAATCCGGCCGGCAATCCGGCTGATAATATCAAGGAAGCCATTCGCTTTTATAAGAGCGCATTGATATATTTTAGGGACAATCAATATGCTTTAGACCAGGCGAGGACCGAACAGAGTTTGGCGTACGCGTGGTCGATCAATCCGGCGGGCAATCCCGCCGATAATATTGCTAAAGCCATTCCCTTGTATCAGAGCGCACTGGTATATTTTAAGTACAATCAATATACTTTGGACCAGGCGAGGACGGAACAAATTCTGGCTAATGCATGGTCGATCAATCCTGCGGACAATCCTGCTGAAAATATCGCTCAGGCCATTCCCTTGTATCAGAGCGCCCTCAAATATTTTAAGGATAATCGATATACATTAGACGAAGCAAAAACCGAACAAAGTTTGGCGGACGCGCGGTCGAACATCTCCACCATTGAAAATATCAACGAAGCTATCGCGGGGTATAAGCGTGCGCTGGCGGTTTTTGAAGATGCAAAATACAGATCTCAACTACGGATCGATGCAGCAAAAGCTAAGCGAGATTTGGCCGCGGCGTTACTTTCAAGTGCGGAGATAAAATATACCGTTGGGGCTGACAATCCTGATCCAATAACTCTGCTAGCTGACGCATTGCAGGTCCTGGATCACGCGCGGTTTCCCTATGACCGCGCCAAGACTAATGAGCAATTGGGGCTTGCTTGGATGAATAGCGCCAAGAGCAACAGAGACGCACTCAGTATCAAGAATGCAATATCGGCATTTAAAGAGGCCGCGAATGGTTTTTCTGAAGCCAAGCATCCGGTTGATTTGAACCGAATCAATGATCGGCTCAATAAGGCTGAAGATGCCTTGAAGTTACTGGGTACGATCTGACGGATGGGGATCATGATTCCCCAGCGTGAAAAGCCTTTCTTTAAGTCAAAAGCAGCGCCACAAATGTCAAAAGGTTTCGTGCGCCAGCGAAGTCGCCGGAGAGGCGCCTTCCAACGCGGCTAGGGCGATGGCGAAGGGGATTTTGACTTTGGTGCGGCAATAGAACGTCTCGGTGGAATCGAATGTGCCGTTTTCGTAGAGCTTGTTCGATGGACTGCCGCCTCCACAGAAGGAAAAGTAGGCGCAATCCGCGGCGCACCTGGCTACTCCACGCTGGATGGCCTGGAAGGCCGACAGGAATGCTCCGCTGGAAAAGAAACCGGCCAGCCCGTCGGTGTGGACCGAACCAAAACTGAAGCCGTTGTATTCGGCGGAGGGCTGCCCCAACAGCTCGGGGGAAAACGTGGAGAGGTTGCCCTTGTGGTCCAGCGAGACGATGCCAAAGGGCCGCACCTGTTCGTTGAAATTCACAAACTCCACATTCCCCCGTTGCGCCGGAGCCTGGGCAATCAACCGGTAAACCTGATCGAATTCCCGGATGCTCACCGGCGAATTTTTCGCGACGTGCAGCCGGTGCGCCTTCTCAAAAAAACGGGTAACCAGATCCTCGTCACCCATGGCCTCGCTGCGCGCGTTCACCCCTTCGATTTCCTCGAGGTTGAATCCGATCCGGTAAACCCCAAGTTTGGCAAAAAAATCCAAAGTAGCGTCCGGGTCCTGTAATGTAGGCCGGGATACCACCGCGATGATATGATTTCTGATTTTATTTTCGATCAGGAGATTCAATCCCCGCATGCCGCGATCAAACGAGCCCCGCCCGTTTCGGTCCACGCGCTTGGCGTCGTGAATCTCGCGCGGACCGTCAATACTCACGCCGACATCAAAGTCATATTCCAAAAGCAGATCGCACCATTCTTGTGTTAAAGTAGTGCCGTTCGTTTGGACACTGTGGCGAATGAGCCGCTTTTCATCCACCTGTCTGACGCATTCGAGCAGAGTGCGGAAATAAGCCACCGGCAGGGCCAGCGGTTCTCCGGCGTGCCAGACCAGCGTGGTCGGCACGGAGATCAGTCCGGAGCCGAGAATTTCGACCAAGGCAAGTCGCAGCGTCTCGACGGCCAGTCTGTCGGTGTCGTCTTTGTCCCTCAGGTAACAATAGCTGCACGCCAAATTGCAAAAAGGCGTGGGCTGAACGATCAACAGCTCGCTGCGGTAGGGATAACGTAGCTGTTGTGTGTCCACGAGTGCCTCACTCGCCGGGCCTAATACTTGCCCCAATTCGAGAAATTGCCCCAGTTATTCCAATTCGAGAAATTGCCCCAGTTGTTCCAGTTATTCCAATTTCCCCAGTTGCCCCAATTGCCCCATTGCAGGAATTGAAGCTCCGCTTGCGAGAAGGATTTACCCAGCTCGAGTTGGGAAGGGCTCTGTCCCGGCGGCAATTCCTGCTTCAGCAGATTAGCCTTCGCTTCCGCAACCGCGCGGATCGCGCGAACTCTCTCCTCAATGGGAGTCCCAATAGCGTGAGCCGTAGAATCTGCACCCAGGGCGATTGTCATCCCTGCGACCAGCTTCAGAAACAAACGTTTGTGTTCCGCATTCATGTGGTGGCCCGTGAAAATTAATCCTAAAGAAGGTCTCCGCCTGTGACTCCTACTTGTCAAGCCCGATCAGATTGCGCGCCGCAAAACCAATCGAGTCGCAGCTGCTGAGCTGCGCGCTCGGAAAACGGATACGACCCACCCGTGATAAGCTGACGAAATGCGCGGGAATCTAGGCAGTAGCACAAACGCTACCGGGATTCCGGTATTCAACACGCTCGCGGAGAGTGAAAAATGCCAGCATTCTGTGGCTCAGACGGGCCAAGCACATCTTTCCTTCCAAAGATCCAGACGCAACTACCTCACGGTCAGCGCAAGCTCAGAGCGGTGTTTTCACCAAGCGTTTCCCCCCATGCCATTCACGCATACTTTCTGCAGCGGTTCCAAAACGTGCCGCTCCCAAAATGGAAAAGCTGCGCATCGATTCTGCCGTCATGTCGCCGCTACGAAATCGATAATTCAGACGGACTTCCACCATGCCTGAAGCAACAATAGGCCCTCCGCCGGTCCGGCCAACGTCACTCATACCGGAAGTATATGTGCTATGGCATCCCGAATGCCCACTAGGCGAAATTCTTGCCCGCCGGATTTACTCCTGGCTAAGGCCGGGAAATGGACTCGGTCCACAGGTTTTTTATCGCAGCCTGCCTGCACCAGGCGCTCCGACCCGCGGACTGCCGCCGTCGCTTCCCGGAGAATCGCGCATGATGCCACAATCGGCGACGGGCGCCTCCCGCCCCAAGGTGACCAACCTCCAGGTGGTGTTGTCGCTCGTGGACGAAAACATGGTCGCCGACCCGTCGTGGCGGCACTGGCTCTCCGACTTGCGACCACGCGACCAGCAGAATTTCCGGCGGGAAATATTCCCGGTGGCCCTCGACGCCACGGCCTACAATTTGCCCGGATCATTACGCGATCTGAATTTTCTGCGTCCTTCAGGTCTCCCACTCGTTTCGAGCGAACCCGCCATCAAGGCTTATGAAAAGCGTCGCCTGGCGACTCCGGAAGACAGTGTGCGTCTGCCATCCGATGAACAAAAACTAGCCGACACCGTTGAGATCGTGATCAGATCTTTGCTCAAACAACTCACCGAGGCTCTCTGTCGTCTGTTACTCACGCAGCCCCGGAACGAATCAACCGGCGCGTCGGCGCAAAATAGTGGCGGTGTATTGCCCAAGGTAACAATTTTTCTGAGCCACGCCAAAATCGATGGCACCATTCCGGCTCGAAGGCTCCGCGATCACATCTACAGCCAGACCCAACTGGCCGCCTTCTACGACGAAAACGACATCGCATTCGGTTCGATTTTTTCCCGCGTGCTGGAAAACGATCTGAATTCCCCGGTGACGTCCGCTCTCATCGCGGTGCGCAGCGCCAAATATGCACGACGCCCCTGGTGCCGGCGGGAATTATCCCTTTTTCGAAAACCTCGTCAGGAAGTTTTACCCGCAGGTAGCGTCGGCGAACGCTGGCGACTGCACCCCGTGCTCATTGTGGAAGCGATGGAAGGAGCGGAAGATTCCTTCTGCGTACCCGAGTTCGGCAATGCTCCGGTCATTCGATGGAGTGCGAAGACTGTCGATATCGAGGAGCAGATTGTGACCACTGTGATTCGTGATGCGATGCTGGCCTCATTTCATTCCGCCATGGCTGCAGCGATTCCTTTGCAACCAAATCGCATTGTGATCAACTGGCTGCCCGATCCGACCACCCTACTTTGCCTGCCCGCCGTCCGATCAGGACTGGAACTGGATGTGATTCATCCCGGGCAAGGCCTGTCCGGTCTGGAACTCGACGTCCTGTCAGAATTTTTTCCGAATCTTACCTTTCTATCCTTCGAGGAGATTCTCACATGAGCGTAATCCAACGCTATCGTTCCCGGAAAATCCCCAGCAGCGTCATTGCTTTTTCGATGTCGTACCAGCGTGAAAATCTCCTGCCCCGCGGTCTCGGGCTGGAACATTTACGCGAGTTACTTCTCCGCCTGGCCCGCCCCATCCTGCGCCAGGGAGCGAGTCTGGCTTACGGAGGAGACTGGGAGGAACGGGAGGACAATTTCACCTACGATCTGCTCAGGCTTATCCGGGCTGAGCAGGAGGACAATAGTCTCGGCGGACCGGATACAAATCTGAAGATCGGCATTCTCTACAACCACGTCGCCTGGCCCTTCTACAACAAAATCACTCCGCGGATTGAAGCCCAGTCAGTCAGTTGTTGCAGCATTGTACGAATCACCCAGGAGTTGGCCGGTTTTTCCGGACCCGATCTGGCGACCAATCAGGATTGGACAGACAAAACAGCCCGGGGACGCTTCAATGCGGCGGTGACACTCAGTACACAACGACGACTGATGATGTCGGATCTTTCGATTCAAATTCCGGATATCTCCCGCACCGATTATTCGCCCGCGGTTGTCGCCCGGATTATACTCGCCGGTAAACTCACCGGATACTCCGGGTTCATCCCGGGATTATTTGAGGAAGCACTGGTCACGTTACAGGCAAACCGGCCCCTATACATTCTCGGCGGATTTGGCGGCGCGGCAGAAACCCTCGCCCAGGCAATGCTTGGCCAGAAGAGTGACCTACCGGACGAACTCACAGTGGCGTGGAGCCTGAAACACAATCCTCAACTGAACGAGCTGCTGCAACTCTCCAAGGCATTCGTCCTCCCGCCTCCCGCACAGTCCACCGAGGCCTTGCTGCAGGCGTTATCGGATCGGATTAAAATCATTCGCGGCAATCTTTCCGCAACGCTTTCCACCGGGCTCTCCGAGGACGAAACTCGTGAACTGATGACGACCGGCGATGTTGCCACGGCCGTGCATCTGGTTCGCAAGGGGCTCATCAAACAAAACAAATTACCCATTCTCCCCGCGTAGCACACCTCGTCTCCACCGCACAATGACTCCGCTTACCCCCGACCAGTCTGCCGCTCACGAGTTCCTTTCCGAACTCCGCACCCGCATCACCACTCAACCGCTGCCTTACCAATACGGAGTCGAAGCCGCTGCATTAAAAAGTCTGTGGGAGATATTTGAGCAGGCCCGCACCGCGATTAAAAAAAATCCCGGCTGCGAAAAATTCGCGGCGGACGTGACTGAAATGTTAAACATGATCGTGCGGCCAGTCACAGCCAAGTGGCACCGGGCTTACGAGGAAGGGCAGCTCGATTCCAGAGATGGCGCGGACGATTTTCGCGGAGACCTGACGATTTTGCAGGGTAAATTAAGACTTTTTGCCGATAAACTGCACGAAATGGCCTACGGGTCGGGGGATCAGGATAAACTGACGCCCGGCCCAATGAACGACAGCGAGATGAAGGCCTGCTTTGAAGCCGTGCAATTCGGTATCCCCAGGGGCACGCGCAACCTGGAGGATGAAATCGTCGATGGGATCAATGACGTTGAAGCAATCGAGGTGACGGCTCGTCGCCAAGCCCGGCAAATAACAGACAAAAAAAACCATAATGCCGTCGGTTTGGCACTCTCAGGCGGTGGTATCCGGTCGGCTACCTTCAGTCTCGGAGTCACCCAGGTGTTGGCACAGCGCGGATTGCTCAGGGATGTTGATTTTCTATCGACCGTTTCCGGAGGTGGCTACACCGGTAGTTTTATCACAGTCCGACTGGGTAATGGCGCTGCAGATACGGAATTGGCCGGTCCTAACGGGCCCGATCCCGCGGCCATCCGCTATCTCAGGCACCACGCCAAGTTTCTCAACCCGGTCAATCTCAAGGACCGCTGGTCGATGATCACAGGCACCCTCGCCGGAATGCTTCTGAACTGGACCGCGCCACTCCTGGTGATCGTCGTAGCCTCGTGGGTCGCAGTCGTGTTTGCCAAACTTGGGGCCAACGCGTCGGAAACAATCTGGCCGATGATCTTCATGATTTCCGGTGGTGTTACTGGCGCGGCCCTGGTGGCGTACTGCGGTCTTTTACAGCAGAGACCCAAATACATTGCATGGGGTGGCCGGATTCTCGGCTGGAGCTCCGCGATCACCTGTTTTTTTGGCGTCTGCTGGCTGGCCGACCGGGGTTACGTTTGCTTCGAACAATGGTTGATGAAATCGGAGTCCCCACGCAAATTGACCCTGGGGGGAATGGCGACAGCACTCATCGCCGCAGGACCCGCCATCATGGGGTTTTTTCCGCTTCTCAAGCAACCCGCATTGAGGCAATGGATGATGAAGGGGTTACTCTGGCTGGCTGGACTGGCGATTCCCCTCCTCGCACTTCTGCTGTTTTACCTCGGCCGGCACGTCGGGGACATGCCTCCCAGTATTCAAGCAGACGCCTGGTGGGATCTGAGCCGCTATGGAGGCAAGGGAGTTCTGGGATGCATCGCCGCCGCTTTCGGGTTACTCGCGATTGGCCTCTTAAACGTCAATCTAACCGCGCCACACCGGATCTATCGCGATCGTCTGGCTAAAACCTTTATCCAAACCTCGGATGATGACGACCAACCTGTGGTGCTGCACGACATCAACCCGGGAAAATTCGCGCCTTATCACCTGATCAATACGACGCTAAATCTCCCCAGCAGCGAGGTGCCCGAGTTGCGGGACCGCAAGTGCGCTTTCTTCCTCTTTTCCAAGCACTGGACGGGATCGGCTACCACCGGCTATCGCCGGACGAAAGAGTGGAAGGCAAATGGCCGGTCGGTGGACCTCGCCACCGCCATGGCCGTTTCGGGCGCGGCGGCATCGTCCTACATGGGTCTTGGCTCAATGCCCACGCTCACTGCATTGCTTACTTTCCTGAATGTCAGACTGGGATTCTGGATCCGCCGCCCTCATACGGGGAGAGTTACCGAGTCGCCGGGTTTCCTGTGCTTGCTGCGGGAAATGGTGGGATTCGGTATGGATGAAAAATCAGCCTGGTTTAATCTTTCCGACGGGGGCCACATTGAAAACTTGGGGGTATACGAACTCCTGCGCAGACGCTGCAAGTTCATCACTTGCGTGGATGGAGAGGCGGACCCGGATTTCCACTTTGCAGGTTTGCTGACTTTGGTTAGACACGCCCAGATCGACTACGGGATCCGGATAGAGCCCGACGTCAAAGCGCTTCGTCCCGATCCGGCAACTGGCTATAGCCAAACCCACGCCTTGTTCTGTCGAATCCATTATCCCGAGGTAAAATACGCTGATGAGGTAGTGAGGAAAGCAGAGACCGGTCTACTTCTGTACATGAAATTGTCCGTCACGGGCAACGAAACAGAACTCATTAATCGCTATCGTGCGCTGCATCCCGATTTTCCCCACGAAAGCACAGCGGATCAATTCTTCAAAGAAGAACAATTTGAAGCGTATCGCCAACTAGGCGTCCACGTCGCTGAAGGCCTCTTCTCACCTGCACTTAGAAACTATACGACACCAGCGACGGTATCCGATTGGTTCCGTCAACTCGCGAGCAATCTTCTGTTACCCACGAGATAGGTGACGGTGTTATTGGACATCGCGCAAAATCGGCGATTTTTCGCGAAACCCAAAGGAGCGTGCGATCATATCGCAGCACCGTAAAACCACGCTCACGCACTACGGCACAAAGATTGCCTGCCCAACCTTGTGCTCACCACTTGCCGGAGTGCGCTCAGCCCACGAAAACGCAGTGAACGGATTATTGAGTGGGTTGGTCGAGCAGACCGGTGCTATTGAGAATCAGACGTTCTGACACCACCGCTCCGGTAAGGGTGGCGCCGCCGTTGATTGTGACTGTACCGCTGGGCGCGACGACGTCACCGTGCACCGGAATGTTGCTATTCACGCTCAGGCCTCCGTTGGAGAATTCAATCGTGAGCCAATCGGGATGAGCGGCGTTGCCGATGCTTCCATTCGCACTGAATCCATTGGCGAGCCGGATGATCACGGGGCCAGCGATCCTGAGTGTGGCGTTGCTGTTGATCGTCAGCCGTTGCAGATGATAAACCGCGGGGTCGGTTGCACCGACAGCACCGAACACAAATCCGCTCCCCCCGTTGGCGGTGAGACTGTCGTAGGCCCCCGCGGGCACGGCGACCTGGCCAACGTTGCTGTTGAGCGTGAGGTTGCGGACTGTGGCAAAATCCCCAATCGCGCCACCAGGACTGTTCACGCTTACCGAGCGAGTACCAAGCGGTGCATTCGGTGCAGGAACGGTTGGCATAACGAGCGCGTTAACATGCCGCACGAGATACCGTACGAGCGCATGGTCGTTGAGCGTGATCGTGTAGTTGGCCGGCGCGGCACTTCCGCTGCCATCGATTGTGCCACCGAGCGTTGGATGTCCGTTAAGCAGCAACTTTGGTGTGCCTGGAACCAGCAGATCGCTTGAAATGAAACTCTGGCTATTGAGCGCAAAATTTTCGGGCAACAACACCTGGATCGATCCGTCAATGCCGCCATTCATCGTCGGCGCATGACGGATCAACGCGGTAGTTCGAACAACCAGCGTGCCCGTAATTGCGCCTTCGTAGTCGGGATCGTCGATCGTAGCGGCTACAGCATAACTCCCAGGCAACGTCGGCACGGAGGCCGAACCATCGTAGGTGAACGTCACCGCCAATCCCGCCGGCATCGTCACCGCCGTGACGGCGCGCGGCGTGCCGTCATAAAACTGGCGCAGGCTGCCGAGCGTAATTGCCGAAGCAGCTTTCGCGACCGTTAGAGTCAACGTGGCGTTACCCGTGCCGGCAATATTTCTGGCGCCGAGCAGAACATTGAAGGTGCCGCTTTCTTCAGGAGTGCCGGAAATAATTCCGGTCACGGAATCGACGGAAAGACCAGCAGGCAAGCCGGTGGCGCTAAAGCAATCGGGTTCATTTCCCGCGGTAATGGCGTAATTGAACGGATTGCCAAATGTACCTGCGACGTTTCCCGCACTCGTGATAAACGGCGTGCCGACGATCGTTACCCGCAAGTCCGTCACACTCAGCGTGAATTTACCCGCAATCCCCGCTGGCAAGCCTGTCGCAATAAAATCGGAGGCGTTGAAATCCGTCGAGGCAAACGTCGCAAGCGTGTAGGTGTTCCCCACGGCGAAACCCGCGCCAATGTTCAGCGCGAAAGCAAATGTACCGGGCGCGCCTTTCGTCAGTGCACCGGAGAGGACGAGACGATCGGAGGCGCCGTTGGCACCGACATCGATCGCGAGCACACCGCCGCCGGTCCAGGTCAGCGTGTTGGCCGTGAGCGACACATCGGCTGCTGAACCACCGAGCCGCAACGCACCGCCGGCATTGAGCGCAAGCGCCCCATTCAATGCACCGGCGCCCGCGAGCGTCGCGGTGTCGTTGATCACCACTGCGCTACCGGGAGCGAGACTGCCGTCAATACGGAGCGTGCCCGCATTAACCGTGGTGACGCCAGTATGGGTGTTGGCGCCAGCGAGAATGAGCGTGCCCGCGCCGGTCTTGGTGAAGCCACCTGCATCAGAGAGAGCGCCGGTGAGCGTGATGGTTTGCGGAGCGTCAAGTTCGTCGGCCGCTTTGATTGAAACATTATTCCCTGCGGGAAGCACGAGCGGTTGGTCAGTGGTCCAGCTGGATTTTGCTCCAAGAATTCCGCCCGCCAGGGTGATCGTGGTGGTCATGCCGCTCGTGCCGTTCTTCACGATGCCCCCCGAGCCGAGGTAAAGTGAGCCGCCGTTGAGCAAGACGCTCACGGTGCCAGCGTTGACGGTGGAGTCGAAACCGAGAGTGAGTTTTTCAGCGGTCGTGACGCCACCGCTCAGAGTGACTTCGGCAGCGTTGTTGGCGTTGGTGCCGTTCTTACGCGAGAGAACAATGCCATTGGCGGTGTCCGCCGAATTCAGACGTCCGCCGAGCACGCGAAGTTGTCCGCCGCGTCCTGCGGTTTGTTGGAAACCGACGTGCAGAATTCCCGGCACATTAATTTCGCCGCCTTCGACGGACATGTTGCCCCAGGAATTTCCGGTGCCGAGCCCGATGGTGCCGATCGTCGAGACGCCGCCTTGAACGACGAGTCCGAAACCCCAGTTGTTGGCGGAGTCGCCACTGCGCGGGAAATTGAGCTCGGTCGCAGTCATCACGCCGCCAGTGATCTTCACGAGATTGTTGCGCGCATTGGTTGGAATGATGCGCTGGAAACTGCCCGTGCCGGCGCTGACGATGAGCCCCACGCCAGTGCCGGAAGTCATGTTAACATCGCCCGTGGCGGTGAAGTTGCCGCCAGCAACATTGAATTGTGAACTCACCGCAATCGTCACCGAGGGACTCGTCATCGTGACGCCGGGCCCAACTTTGAGAATGCCTTCATTGATGAAGAGCGGTCCGGTGAGCGGACCCGTTTTGCCGAGAATCGCCGTGCCCCACCCTGATTTGGTAAGGCCCTGGGTGCCGTCGAGAGCGACATTGATCAAAGTCGGATAAGCTTCGCCGGAGATCGCGATCTGCGGATTGGTCTGGCCGGTGGTGCCCGAGTAAATGGCCTGAATCACCGGCGAACCGGTCGAAGCCAGCGTGAGCAAGTTGGTGAAGTTGCCGCCGTCGCCGAGTGTCCACGTCGCGGGACTCGTCTGGTCGCTGTCGGCAAAAACCAAACGTCCGACGGTGCGCGACGAGTCGAGGGTCACCGTGCGGTAGCCGGAAATATCCACCGTGCTGAAATCCGCGGTGGCACTGCTGCCGTTGGCGATGCCGCCACGCGAGGTGTCCCAATTCGCAGCGTCGCTCCACAAGCCGTCCGTCTCCTCGTTAATCCACACGCCGCTGCCGGGTGCGCGCATCGTATAGCTCTGGCCTCCGGCGAAAATTCCGGAGCTGACGGAGTTGCCCGCGAGGTCCACGACGGTCGCGCTCGCCTTGCGATCCAGCCGGATCGTGCCATCGCCGCCCGCGCCAGTAACCGTCACATCGTAAACGTTCGTGCTGACGGGAGTGACGGACGCGATGACGCCAGTCATGCCATTGCCCGCAGTGGTGAGAATGAAGTCACCACTATCGACATTCAGCACGGGTTCAGACCACGTGACCCGAAACACGAGCGTGCTGGAGGTGGTGCTCGACGTCGCGGGATTGAAACGAACAAGCGAGGGAATCGTCGGTGCGACGGTGTCGATGCTGACCACGAATGGCGACGAAGCCGGGCTGGAATTGCCCGACACCGTCGCGGTGGCGGAAAATGTATATTGTCCGCTCGCCAGAGTGGTGCCCGCATAGCTGAACGTCCAAGCGCCGTCCGCACCGGCAGTGACGCTGCCGATCACGCCGGTGCCGGAGCGCGTGATCTCGACCGTGGAATTCGCCGGCGCAGTGCCGGTGAAAACAATCGTGGTATCGTTAGTGATCTGGTCGCTGTTGGAAATTCCACTGTCCGTCGCGATGGACGTAAAGACCGGCGAAGTCAGCGCAGTGTTAATTACGTACGGCGCGGAATCCGGCCCGGCGTTTCCAGCGAGGTCCACCGCCGATGCGGTGAAAGAATAAATGCCGCCCGCCAGAGGAGCGCCCGAATACGGCACGCTCCACGCTCCCGTACCATCGGCCGTCACGGTGCCAACCGGGCCGGTGCCGGCGAGAGTCACGGTGATCAGTGCGAACGGCTCAGCCGTGCCATTGAACACAAAGGCGGGTGACGTGACGATGCTTGTGATGAGCGGAGCAGCGGCGGCGGTCGCGTCGATCTTCACCGGAAACACTGGCGAGGCGGGAGACGTTTTTCCTCCACCCAAGTCAGCCGTGACATGGAAACCATAATAACGATCCGCCAGCGGCGTGCCGGCATAATCGAAAGTCCAGTTCCCCGAACCATCGGCGACCGCCGTGCCGATGGCGCCGGCGTCGATGCGATAAACCGTGACGGTCGCACCCGGGACCGCGGTGCCGGCGAGGACAATTGCGGAATCGGAAGTCACGCCGTCATTGGCCGACGTACCGGTGTCGCTGGCGATGCCAGTGACCAGCGCACTTGGGACGCCCGTGACCGCGAGCGAGTTGAGGTAATTCTCGAGATTGGTGAACCCATCGCCATCGACGTCGCCGTTGTTGTCGGCCACAAGGGGATTTGTCCCGGCGGCCTGTTCCCACCAGTCCGGCATGCCGTCACCGTCGGTGTCAGTGGGAGCGAGACCGCCTGCGACCGTGCCGACGCCGCCGACTTCGCTTTCGTTGAAAATTTGCGCGCCCGTCGTGCCGTACGAAATGAGTTCATTAATCATGTAGGCGTCGACGGAATCACGATGCAGCGATGCGCCCGAATAACTGATAATGTGCTGGAGCGCCTGCGCGGGAGCGAGCACGGTCGCGGGAGCAGGATAAGGGAACGGCGATCCCACCAACTGGAGCGTGGTGAAACTCGCGTCGGTGACGGCCGTGCCGTTGAGCGCGCCGTCGAGGTTGAGATCCTCGAGATTGCTCGCGTGAAAGAGCCGGTAATTCTGGTTGCCCGTTTTGAAGGGCGACGTGCCAACACCCGTGTTGGGGCCGCCGATGAAATAATTGCCAATCATGTTGGCAAAGGTGTCGCCCGCCGAATCGCCGGCGGGAATATATCCACCGCCGCTGCCCCAGTTGTACACGACGTTGTTCTGATAATCGTTCACGCCCTTGATCTTTGGATTGCGCATCCAGTTATCGATATAGAGACAGCGGAAAATGCTCACACCGCCGTCGGTCTGCATGAGTCCGCCGGCGGAGTGGACCAGCAATCCCTGGCCAATGATGCAATCCTGCAGGGAAATATTGCTGATGGCCGAACCACTGACGGAAAAAGTTTCGTCGCGTCCCCACGACGCGGAGACGTGATCGAAAATCATATTGGAACCCGAAGCGATTCCGATGGTGTCGGTGCCGCCGTCGCCGTTGATGCCTTCGCGCACCCGGAGGTATCGGCAGATGGTGTTGCTCGCATCGGAAAACGAAACGCGATTGCCGTAGATCGTGATGCCGCCACCGGGAGCAGTCTGGCCGGCGATGGTGATATTGTTTTTCACTGAAACCGCGGAGTTGATCCGGATGATGCCGCCCATATCGAAGACGACAGTGCGATTAGCCACGCTCACCGCGTCACGAAAAGATCCAGCGCCCGTATCGTTGAGATTGGTCACATGATATACCGTACCACCACGACCACCCGTGGCGTTGGCACCAAAACCTTCTGCGCCGGGAAACGCGGGTGCAGCTGAGACGCGCAGGAGACTGAGAACAAAAAGCCCGGCTAGAAAAAACACTGACGGGCGGAGCGACGGTATAACTACGTGAGACGGGGTCATCGGAGAAATCAGGAGTTGGGGGTTGAACTCTTTTCGCCAAAAAACTTTTGAGCTGGCGAGATGCCGGAGGTGACTAGGAGAAAGCCGCGCGAGGCGGCAAGCGAAGTAACTCCCTATTTCAAAACCGGGTTATTTTGCCGTCCATCACACGCGATTCATTCCGTCAGAATCCTTCCTGAAAAATCTCGACTCATTCGCGTATCCTAAGATCAAGCTCAGCCAAATCAGTATTTCTAGCCGTAAATACTCAATTTCGCATGCATTACATTCAAGATCTTCAAATTTTTAACGAAACAAAGTTTCGACGAGTAAGGACGCCCGAAGCCTTTCGACGGAGCTCACGGTCTGCGACAAGCCCCGGGGCATTCGATCCACGCACCCATGCGCCGAACCGATCTTCTGCTTTCGCGTAGCAGCCGTCGTCAGACGGCCGGCCAGCGGTGTTACCACCGCTGCTACATCCAAAACGGGTTAGGGATAATCCGCCCTACTCCTCGATAATCGCGTCGAGCTTTCTCAGCCACGGTTGCTTTTGCGCGGGAGTTAGCGACGCAACTTCGAATCCATTGCGGGCGAATCGGGCCAGTTCCTTTCGCGTGAAACCGAGGCCATGGGCGATCGCCAGGTATTCCTCATTCAGCGAATTGGCGAAACACAGCGGATCGTCGGTGCTGATGGTGCAGCGAATCCCGGCTTCACTCAATCGGCGCAGCGAATGGCTCGCCATGTCAGGGAAAACTTTCAGACCGATGTTGCTGATCGGACACACGTCGAAGGTGACATCGCGATCGATCGCCAACTTCATCACCGCGGGATCCTCGATGGCGCGGACGCCGTGCTGGATACGCGTAACCCCCAGGTCTTCGATCGCTTCACGCACGCGATTGGGGCCGTCAAATTCACCGGCATGGCACTTGGTGATTTTGCCCTCCGCGCGGAGTTTGCTCCAGACCGCGACCGTGTCCGGTTCAGTGCGCATCACTTCCACTCCGTGCAGATCGGTTCCCGCGAGGTCCTCCCAGCGATGCAATTGATCGACGGTCAGTCGCAGTGGTCCGCTGATATCGCTGCGCAACATGCCGGCGAACACCCGAACTTCCAATTCTTTGGGCGCCGCAGCCCGGATCGCGGCGACGATTTCCTGACCCGGAACATTGATAAATCCCGTGATCGGCAGATGAAAACTCGTCTCCACGTACTTCACATTTTGCGCGACGTGTCTGGCGAAAATAACCTTCGCCGCTTCGTGATATCGCTCGGCCGAAGTAAACCACGGGAGCGCGTTGTCGAGCAGCCGTTGCTCAAAGTCAGGGAAAGTCGAATACCGGTAGCCGCGTTCGCGAAACACGGGAAATTCAGGATACGAATCAGGCTTCCACTCGCGCAACAATTCGTAAGGCATCGCGCCCTCGATGTGCAAATGCGTCTCCGTCTTCGGCAACGATTGAACGAAGGCGAGGAGCGAAGAATCAGCGATCATCGTGCACGGATAAAATTAACCACAGAACACACGGAATACACAGAAACCAGATTCGGATTTCCGTGTATTCCGTGCGTCCTGTGGTTTAAAATCATTTCACCTTCAGCAGTTCTGCCGGGTTAAGTTTTTTCAATGCGGGGGTCGTAAACAACCCGTCTTTGCGGATGAGTTTGTCGTCGAACCAGATTTCGCCGCCGCCGTATTCGGGGCGCTGAATATTCACCATGTCCCAATGCACCGACGATTTATTGCCGTTGCCGCCTTTCTCATAGGCCTGGCCCGGCGTGAAGTGGAATGATCCCGCGATTTTTTCGTCGAAGAGAATATCGCGCATCGGTTCGAGAATGTGCGGATTGAAACCGATCGCGAATTCGCCGATGTAACGCGAACCGGCATCCGTATCGAGAATCTCGTTCAAGCGTTTTGTATTGTTGCTCGTCGCTTCGACGATCTTCCCCTTCTTGAAAACGAGCCGGATATTGTCGAACGAAGTACCGAGATAAACGGTCGGCGCGTTGTACTGGATTACGCCCTCGACGCTTTCCTTCACCGGGCAGGAGAATACTTCGCCATCGGGAATGTTACGCAAACCGCCGCAGGGAACCGCCCCGATATCCTTGATCGAAAATTTCAGGTCGGTGCCCGGACCCTTGAGATGCACGCGATCGGTTTTGTCCATGAGGTCGGCCAGCGCCTTCATTCCTGGGCCGTAGCGGCGGTAGTCGAACGTGCAGACCCGGAAATAAAAGTCCTCGAATCCCTCGGTGCTCATCCCTGCTTGCTGGGCCATCGCGGAAGACGGCCAGCGCAGCACAACCCACTTCGTTTTGTTCACGCGGTGATCGAGCACCGGCTTTAAAACTTTCGCCACCGTTTGCACGCGCTCGGCGGGGACGTCGGAGGTTTCAAAAATATTATCCGAACCCCGCACCGCGATGTAAGCGTGCATTTTTTGCATGCGCGCCAGTTCGACCTCGGCGGTGACTTCGTATTGTTCGGCGGTGGCGCCTTTCAGGAGTTCGCGAGTGACCCGCGCGCGCTGAATATTCACATACGGCAACGCGCCCCGGTGCTGGGCTGCGCGCACCAGCGCGATCGTGAATGTGTCGGGCACATCGAACGCATCGATGTAAACGCGCTCACCTTTTTTCAGCTCAGTGGAAAAACCGGTCAGCACCTCAGCCAGCCGGGCAAAACGGGGATCACTCATGGTTCATTCACCTTCAAGATTCGTCGCGCGACGTTCAACCTCAAATCCATACGATCGTTTTTTTCCTACCAATTGCAGGAGCTTGCTTGCATGCGATCACAACGCACGAAGCACCACCCGAGTCCCGATCGCTTGCAGGCAAGCTCCTACAGTTCAGAAATTCCCCTCAACTCGACCGCGCGGCGGCGGTCCGGCCGTTGGGTCGCACGTTCGCGGGTTCGCCGTTGGGAAAACAAATCTTTCCCACGGCATCCTGGAAATCGTCGGCACCGCGAAGGATTTCAATTTCCAGGCGCAAATAATAACAGGGCACGGCGGATCGCGCGACGGACTCGATGCGCACCGCGTCTTTTTCCGTCGTGATCAGCATTTCAACGCCGGCGGCCTTTGCTTCATCGAAGACGCCGTCGAGATCCTCCTGGGTGAAACGATAATGATCCAGGAATCGGCGCGTGTAGATCAGCTTCGCCCCTGTTTCGCGCAAAAATGCCTCGAAACTTTCCGGTGCGGCGATGCCGCTGAAACCGCCGATTTTTTTGCCGGCGAGCGAGGCCAGGGTCAGCCGCTCGTTTCCATCGATCCGTTGAAGATAGCGCGGCTTGTGCGCGCATTCGATGATCTCCACGTCCGGATTAAATTTCCGAATCATCGTCTCCAGTTCGTCGTCGCGCACGCCACGTGACTTGGTAAGAAAAACGTATGAAGCCCGCTGGAGATGTTTGATCGGCTCGCGCAGGACGCCACGTGGCAGCAGGAAGCCGTTGCCAAACGGATTGGTTTTGTCGACGAGCAGCAGATTCAGCCGGCCCTTTAGTGGCAAATATTGAAAGCCGTCGTCGAGCACGAGCGTGTCGCAACCAAACGTTTTGATCGCATAGGCCCCCGCTTTCACCCGGTTTTTATCCACCAATACGACGACGCCCGGCAAATTGCGGGCCAGCATGTACGGTTCGTCACCGGCCACTTCGGAATCGAGCATCACGGTCGTGCCGTCGCTGACGACGCGCGGCGGTTCTTCCTCGGTGTGATTGATCCAGAACCACCATTTCTGCCAGAAAGGAGGGGCCTTGCTTTTGTAACCGCGGGAAAGAATCGCCACCTTGCGGCCGCGATCCCGAAGCGCTTTCGCCAGCATTTCGACGACGGGAGTCTTGCCTGTACCGCCAACCGTGAGGTTGCCGACCACAACCACCAGACAACCGAGCGGCTGATCGCGCAGGATCCGGTTGCGATACAGCCAGAGTCTGAGCTGCACAATTCCGCTGAAGAGATAGGAGCACACCTGCAGGAAGGCTCCAAACAGGGCCGCCAAAGTATCTTCGCGCCGCCCTCTAATTACATCGATGGCAAATTGCTCGAATTCGTCGAACTTATGACGGAACCAACGGTTGGGCATGAACAAATTTGGCTTTGACGAGACGATAAGGGCGGTTGTGAGTCTTGTGCTAGTCGTTGGTTTTGCGACATGCAACACCGGCGTCACCTTTATACCACATGAGCTATAAACTTTTTATCCCCGGCCCAATCGCCGTTTCTGAGAAAACCCTGCGTGCGATGGCGCAGCCCATGATCGGGCATCGCAGCACCGACTTTGTGGCACTTTATCAGTCGCTCACGCCGCAACTGCAGGCCCTGTTCTATACGCAGGACCCGGTTTATCTCAGCACGAGCAGCGCTTGGGGCGTGATGGAAGGTTCCCTGCGCAATGTGGTGAAGAAAAAAGTACTTTGCTGCATGAACGGCGCATTTTCGGACAAATGGCTCGATGTGGCGCAGCGCTGCGGTCTCGCCGCCAGCGGTTTGAAATTCGAATGGGGCCAGCCAGTCGATCCCGTCGCTTTGCGGAAGGAACTGGAAACCGGTCAGTACGACGCGGTCACGCTCATCCACAACGAGACCTCGTGCGGTTGCATGAGCGATTTGCCTGCTTTAATGGCAGTGCTACGCGACTTCCCGGAAGTCATCAGTATCGTCGATACGATCAGCTCGTTCAGTGCGCTGCCGATCAAGAAAGACGAACTCGGCATCGATGTGATGATCACCGGATCGCAGAAGGCGCTCGCCCTGCCCCCGGGTCTCGCGATTTTCTCGGTCTCGAAACGCGCGCTCGAACGCGCCGCGACGATTACCGGACGCGGCTACTATTTCGATTTCCTCGAATTCCAGAAAAATCACGAAGCCGGTATGACGCCCAGCACGCCGGTCATTTCGTTGATTTATGCACTTAAGTCGAAGCTCGAAGACATCAAAGCCGAGGGAGCCGAGGTTCGTTACGCCCGCCATGCCCGTCTGAACAAAACGGTGCGCGACTGGGCGTTCGCCAAGGGCTTTAAACTGTTCCCGAAGGAAGGCTATGGTTCGGTAACCCTCAATTGCTTTGCGAACAACCTGAAGGTCGACCTCGCCGCGTTGAACAAGGCGCTTAAAGCCAAACACGGACTCGTGATCGACGGCGGCTACGGCAAATTGAAGGGGCTCGCATTCCGTATCTCGAACATGGGCGATGAGACCGACGAGACGATCGCTGCGCTGTTGAAAGCGCTGGACTCAGTACTCGCGGAACTGCCGAAAAGCGGCGCCTGACTCGCGCAAGTTTCAAAAAGCCGCGCACGCGATCGTGCGCGGTTTTTTTTGGCTCCGTGAAAACTATCCCTACAAACTGCAGCTCTCATCGTTATCGCGAACGGCGAAGCATGAATTTGTAGGAGCGGCTTTATGCCGCGATCCGGAGCGCGTTCCGCGTGTCATCGCGGCAAAAAGCCGCTCCTACACGCAGAAAACCAAACACCCCCCAGCAAAGAATTTCTGGAGCGTTCACTCGCAGAAAGCGTAGCCGTAATTTGCTCTCGACGAAAAACGAAAATGACCTGCATGAATTGATGCCGTTTGATCGATCAGCGGCGCCGCGTAAAATAAAATTTCTTGCACTTCGCGAAAGCGGGGCGTAACGGCTCGCCCCTACATGAAGTGTCTCATCATCGCAGAGAAGCCCTCCGTTGCCGCCGATTTGGCGCGTGCATTGGGCAAAGTGCCGAAACAAGGCGACCATTTTGAAAACGACGAGTATGTGATCTCGTCCGCCGTCGGCCATCTGGTGGGACTGCAAATGCCAGAGGACATCGACAAGAAAAAGTACGGCTTCTGGCGGCTGGAGACACTGCCCATCATTCCGGAACAATTCGAACTGCAGCCAATCCCGGACTCGAAAGCGCGCTTCGACCAGTTGAAAAAACTTCTCGCCCGCAAGGACGTCACCAGCGTCATCAATGCCTGCGACGCGGGCCGCGAGGGCGAGCTGATTTTCACTTATATCTATCAGCTCACGAAGTGCAAAAAGCCGTTCCAACGGCTGTGGATGTCGTCGATGACGAACGAGGGCATCAAGGAAGCCTTCAAACACCTGCGCACGGCCGAGCAAATGCAGGGTCTGGCCGATGCGGCGCGCTGCCGGAGTGAAAGCGACTGGTTGATTGGTATCAATGGCACGCGCGCCCTCACCAAACGCATGTTCGGTTCGCGGGCAGGCAACGTCGCCTCAGTGGGCCGGGTGCAGACTCCGACCCTCGCAATCGTCTACAATCGCGAATTGGAAATCCGTAATTTCAAGCCCCGCGACTATTGGCAGGTTACCGCCACATTTGAAATCGCGAAGGGGAACTACGAAGGCACTTATCAGCGGCCGGATTTCAAGAAGAACGACGACGAGCATGATCGCGTCGATCGTCTGTGGGTAAAACAGACCGCCGAGGCCATTGTGGCCGCCTGCAAAGGCCACCCAACCGCCTCGGTTTCAGAGGAGAAAAAAGCCAGCACGCAAACCGCGCCTCGCTTGTATGACCTGACCACGCTCCAGCGCGAAGCGAACAGCCGCTTCGGCTTTCCAGCCCGTCGCACGCTTCAAATTGCGCAGGCTCTCTACGAGCGGCACAAGATGATCACTTATCCGCGTACCGATTCGCGGGCGTTGCCGGAAGATTACATGCCGCTGGTGCGCGAAACCCTTGGGAATCTCGGCGGCGGCCTCGAAGTGCACGCGAAACGCGTCCTCGACTCGGGCTGGGTGCAGCCAAACAAGCGCATTTTCAACAACGCGCAGGTGTCGGATCACTTCGCCATCATCCCGACGCAGCACGAGGCCAAGAATCTCGATGAATCGGAAGCCAAGCTGTTCGACATGATCGCGCGGCGTTTTGTGGCGACCTTCCATCCAGCGGCGGAATTCGACATCACGACCCGATTGAGCGTGGTCGCGACGCATACATTTAAGACAGAAGGCAAAGTCCTCACCTCGCCCGGCTGGCTGGCGGTCTACGGCAAGACGACGGTGGACGAAGACGCCGTGGATTCGAAAGCACTTCCCGCCATGTCGCCGGAGGATAAAAGCAAAGCGAAGACCCTTGAGGCCGTGTTGCACAGTGAGACCACGCGACCACCGCCCCGCTACACGGAAGCCACGCTGCTTTCCGCCATGGAAGGCGCCGGCAAGCTGGTGGACGACGAAGAACTCGCCGAAGCAATGAAGGATCGCGGTCTCGGTACACCCGCGACCCGTGCCGACACGATTGAAGGCCTCGTGAACCAAAAGTATATCGACCGCAATCAGCGCGAGCTGGTGCCGACGACGAAGGCCGAGCAACTCCTCCAATTTCTCAGTGCCGTCAAAGCCGAGGAAATCACCAGTCCCGCCATGACCGGCGAATGGGAATTCAATCTCCGTCAGATGGAACACGGGAAGTTTTCCCGCGAAAAGTTCATGGCGGAGATCGTCAAGGAAACGAAGGGAATCGTGGAGCGCGTCAAGGGCTTTGAGGAGGACGATTCAGCTTCGCGAGTTACGGAGATCATTTCCCCGACCGACGGAAAACCGATGCGGGAGACTTTGCGCGGCTATAAATCCGAGGACGGCGAACTGATGGTCTATAAGATCATCGGTGGCCGACGCATGGAGGAGCCGGAAGTGAAAGAACTCGTCGAAAAACGTCAGGTCGGACCGCTGGACGGCTTTATTTCCAACAAAACCCGCAATCGTTTTTCTGCGCTTCTGAAACTGGCGCAAGTCGAGGAAACGAAAAAAGATGTGACGGTTAAGAAGTGGAAGACCGAGTTCGATTTCGGCGACAAAGCCGACATTGCGGCTCTCACACCATTCTGGACCGATCCTAAAACCGGTGCGCAACTGTGCGAAAACGGCAGCAGCTATATTTTGCGCGAACCAGAAGGCGAAGGCTGGAAACAGACCTTCCGCGTGGGACGCATCATGTGCCAGAAAGCGATTCCCGCGGAACAGGCGATCAAGATGGTGGCCGAAGGAAAAACCGATCTTATCCAAGGTTTTACTTCCAAAAAAGGCCGGCCGTTTGACGCATTCCTCAAACGTGAAGGCGGAAAGATGTCGTGGGAGTTCCCTCCCCGTGCTCCTAAAATCGGGAAGGACGGCAAACCGGTGGAACGGAAGGCTCGCGCGAAAGTCGACCTTTCGAAAGCCAAGGTGCTCGGCGAAAGCAAAACTCCCGCGGGTGAATTGGTCGAACTCGGCGACGCTTACTACGTCCGCAAGCCGGACCAGGAAAACCGCCAGGTCTTCAAACTCGCCAAAAAATTGTGCGAAGTGGAAATCCCAGTGGAAGAGGTTCGCGTACTGCTCGAGGAAGGTCGCTCGCGTCTCATCGAAAATTTCGTGTCGAAACGCGGCAACAAGTTCAGTGCGTATCTCGTTCTGTCACAAAAGCAGGACAAGGCGGAATTCGAGTTTCCGCCGCGCTGATCGTCGCCTATTTCCTCATTAGTCCTGCGAACTGGCCTGCATCTCGGGCCAGAAGCCGGCCTACAACCGCTCTCTATGACACGAGAACGGAACTCAATTGGCCAACTATAGGCTTGTAGGCGCTTTCAGCGAAAGGCTATCTCTCGGATAATTATTTAACCATGATCGTCACTACCGCCCAGCTATTCAAACACGCCTATGGCAAATACGCCGTGGGTGCCTACAACATCAATAATGCCGAGCAGGCGATGGGGCTTTTCAAGGGCGCCATTCAGTCGAAGGCTCCTTTTATCATCCAGATTTCGAAGGGCGCGCGCAAATACACCGACAAGCGCATGCTGGAAGCGATCATTCGTTCGGCCAGCGAGATTTTCCCAGAAGCGATCTTCGCGGTGCACCTCGATCATGGTGACGAAGAGACCTGCTACGATTGCATCAACTCCGGTTTTTTCAGCTCCGTGATGATCGATGCCTCGCACGATCCGTTCGAGAAGAACGTCGAAATCACCAAGCGCGTCGTCGAGAAGGCACACGCCAAGGGTATTTCGGTTGAAGCCGAATTGGGCATGCTGGGCGGTGTCGAAGAAGACATCAAAGTCGAAGACGGTCACGCCACCCTCACCAATCCAGAGGAAGCGCAGGACTTCATCAAGAAGACCGGTTGCGATTCCCTCGCCTGCGCCATCGGCACCTCGCATGGCGCCTTTAAATTCAAGGGCAAACAGTCCCTGCACTTTGACGTGCTGGAAAAGATCAAGAGCCTCGTCCCCGGTTTCCCGCTGGTCATGCACGGCTCCTCCTCCGTTCCCCAGGACGAAGTCGCCCGCATCAATGCCGCCGGTGGCAAGATCGATGGATCCGTCGGCGTCGACGCCAACGAGTATCTTCCCGCCGCCAAACTCGGCGTAACCAAGATCAACATAGATACCGATGGCCGTCTGGTGTGGACGCGCGTTCACCGCGAGTACTTCCGCGACAACCCGAAGGACTTCGATTTCCGTCCGCCAGGTAAGATTTTCATCGAGGAATACGCGAAGTTCATCGCGAGCCGCAACGTCCTCCTCGGTTCCGCCGGCCAGCTTGACGATCTCCGCAAGAGCCTCGGCAAGTAAGGAATTTTTAAAAGTTTTCGTTCTCCCCCAAGTGCGGCCCTCACCGGCCGCACTTTTGTTTTGGCGGATTGCGTTCGCTGCCTGAGTGAGCGTAAACTGGATCCATCAACCATGCGCTTTTCCCGCTCATTTGTCGTGGTACTCGCCAGCTTCCTGATGGTCGGACTATCCACCGCCCTGGCCCAAGATTTCACGAAGCCGGGCACCAAAATCGATCTGCTTCCTGCGGGTAAAACAACCTATCGGGAAGTGGTGGTGCGGTCCGTAAATGCGCGAACTCTCATGATCACGCACGCGGGTGGTATGACTTCACTCCGCCTGCGTGATCTTTCGCCCGAATGGCAGGCGCACTTCAATTACGACGCTGCCGCCGAACAGGCAGCGGAAAACGCGGCGGCAGCCGCTCCCGCCAAACCCGCCGCACCGCGCATCGCCAAAACGCAGGCAATTCAACAAACGAAATTCGAAAAGGTGCTCAAGGAATTCGGCCAGCCCGCGATGCTACAAACCGAAGTAGATCTCCGGCCGAAATTTTTCAAGATGGATCTCTGGGTTAAAAACCAGGGATTCCGTCCCAGCTGTGCGATTTTTGCGGTGGTGAGCGCGCTCGAATTCCAAAACGCCGAGCTCACCGGGAAGGCGGAAAAATTCTCAGAAGAGTATCTGATCTGGGCGGTTCAAAAATCACTGCACCGACCAGCTCCCGCAGTTGAAAATCTGAGCGACGACCCCGCCGCACCCAAGGAAAACAAGGACGTTGGATACGCATTATCGGAAGTCGTATCGGCACTTCGAGCCTACGGAATCCCGTTGCAATCCAGCATGCCGAACACGATCGGCCGGAAAATTAGCGACATTCAAGACCCCACGCCAGAAATCGTAAACGAGGCGAAAAACCATCAGCACGTCTATGTTTACCCTGTACCGGGGCGTGATCCGGAAACAGGAATCAACAACATCGTGCTCGCGCTCAACAAAGGAATTCCGGTGGTGATCGGGCTCGGCTGGCCGAACGCACACACCTTAAAAAATGCCTACCTGAGCGAGCAAAAACCAATACCCAACAGTGGGCACGCGGTTACCCTGGTGGGATATCGATCCGCATCGGGCCGAATGGAGGACGCGGTTTTCATATTTAAAAATTCCTGGGGCAAGGACTGGGGCCAGGGCGGATACGGCATCGCGACCTATGGATACTTGAGGAAATCCATTCAAAACGCCGTCATCCTCGAAGTACAGAGGAGTTAAGGCGGCATGATCCTTCTGTTCATTCACGGCCGGCCGGCCACGGGCAAGCTTACGATAGCACGAAAACTGGTCACGCTGACGGATTTCCAGCTCTATCATAACCACATCGCCGTGGATGAAGCGTTGCAGTTGCACGCTTTCGGCACGCCCGGCTTCATCGAGATGAGGGATCAACTGTGGCGGAATTTTTTTGTCCGGGCTGCGAAAGAACAGCCGCGTGGATTGATTTTCACCTTCAGTCCTGAAAACTCCGTACCCCAAACCTTCATCGACTGGCTGTTTGGCGGCTGGTCGTCGGGCGGCGGAGTTCGCATTATTTCCATCGAACTGCTGGCCCGCGAAGCCACCATCGAGTCCCGTCTCGACGCGAATCAGCGCAAGCATTTCAAAAAATTGACCGACGCGACGTTTTATCGGCAGCTACGATTGCGCGGCACGTTTGATTCCCCGGTGATTCCGAAAACCGATCTTCGCATCGACACCGGCAAATTGTCGGCTGACGAATCTGCGCGGCAAATTGTAGCGCATTTCGATCTGAAGCGTCTCTAACTTGGTGAGTGGCGATCTGAGTCGTCACGACTAGGTTAACGCTTACATGATGCACAATTTCACGTCCCAGCTGCGCGATTACGCGGAGGTCATTGTTCACGTCGGACTGAATCTGCAGCCGGGACAGCGCCTGTTGATCGCCGAGCCGTATGAACTGCAAGGGGTCGCCCGCAGCGCCGAAGTATTGGTGGACGCCGTCAAAAGCGCTGCGATGGTTGCGGGCAGTGTTCCTCCCGCTGGAATAGAAGTCATCTGGGGTGATGCGGCGGGGCTGCGTGGATTCGCCGAGCGAAAAGACTGGCGTGGCTTGGCGCAGCTCGCTGACGCCAATGCAGGGAAAATGGAAAACTACGTCCGAAACGGCGACGCATTACTTTTCCTATTGGGCAGTCATCCCTCTTTGATGGACGGAATTCCGTCAAAGCAAGTGGCACAGGCGCGCAATCTCTGCAGCGAGCATTTTGGTCCCGTCGCCCAACAGCTCGTGCAGGGGGGAACCAATTGGACCGCCGCGCCGGCACCTTCCACCGAATGGGCCGACGTCGTATTCCAGGATCGCCTGCCACCGGAACGACTGGACGCGCTGTGGGAGACGGTCTTTGCCGCGATGCGGATCGAAAAATATAACGACACTGAAAAGTCGCTTGCCGAGCGATCGCCCACTTCGGCCACGCTGGAGGCATGGCGCCGTCATTTAGGAGATCTGACCCGGCGGCGCGACGCACTTAACGCCCAGCGATACAAATCGATTCATTTCCAAGGTGCCGGTACCGACCTCACGGTGAATCTTCCTCGCGACCATCTTTGGTGCACTGCCTGCCTGCGTTCGAAAGGCGGAATAGATTTTGTCGCGAATCTTCCGACCGAGGAAGTGTTCACGCTGCCCCACAAAGATTCCGCGCATGGCCATGTGCGCATCGCGCGGCCCGTCACGTTTGGCGGCGCGGTAATCGACGGCATCGAGTTGGAATTCAACCACGGGCAAGTCACACGCGCGTCGGCCCAAAGAGGGGACTTTTTGCTCCAGCGGCTCCTCGCCACCGACCCGGGCGCCGGCAGGCTTGGAGAGATCGCGCTCGCCGGAAATTTTTCGGGAACGGAGATATCGAGCGCTTCCACGGCGCAGTGGGCGAAGGACCGGTTGCTCCATCACGTCCTCCTCGACGAAAATGCCGCGAGTCACATCGCTCTCGGGGAAGGTTATGGATTTTGCCTGCGGGAACCGAACCCCGATGCCTTGAACCGGAGTTTAATTCACGTTGACCTATCGGTCGATGCCACGGCAAACCTGCGCAGGTGACAAATTTCAATCCCGCCGCCAGCCGTGGCTGACGATCCCCCGAAAACGATCGACCCGGAGTTGATTCGCCGCGCACAGGGCGGCGACCAATCGGCGTTTGGCACGATCATGCGGACGCATTACCCGCAGGTCTTCCGGCTGGTCCACGCCATCGTCCGTAACGAGCATGATGCACGGGACGTCTGCCAGGAGGTGTGGCTCACGATTTGGAAACAACTTCCCGGATTTCGTGGCGACGCCCAATTTACGACGTGGGTTCATCCCATCGCCGTTCGACGATCAATCGATCATCTTCGCAAACGGCAGCGTTGGTACAGTCGCTTTCTGCCGTTCGCGGTTGAGGACAAATCAATCGAATCCGCTCCTGAACCAGCCACCACCGAGGATGCGCGACAGCAAACCGAGGACACGGAGCGCGTGGCGCGGTTGAAAAAAATTCTGTATAGCCTGCCACCCAAGCTGCGCGCGGTGCTTGCCTTGCGCGAAGTCGAAGGGCTTTCTTATGAAGAGATCGCAAAGGTTACCGAAGTTCCCACTGGAACGGTCATGTCCCGACTTTATCACGCGCGCCGATTCCTGGCGCAAAAACTGAAGGATCACCCATGAAGACCACCCGCTTTATTTTCTCCCTTGGCCTGCTCGTGCTCGCTCTAGGATTCGTGCCGGTTTCACGCGCCGCCGAGCGCGTCAGCGTTCAGGGGATTCTCATCTCTGCTTCCAACGATCACGGCGCGTCTGACCGCCGCCTCTCCGCCTATGAACCGACTTTGCGCCGGATTTTGCGGTTCGAGAGCTATCGATTTCTCGGTGACGACAGTGCGTCCTTTGGTGGTGCGGAAAAAGGGCATCTCTCACTGGGCGAAGGCCACGAATTGGAAATCACCACCGAGGCCGGCGAAGGCAACGCGGTAAAGCTGCGCGTGCACTGGAGCAAAGGTGGGCGTACGCTTATGAACACGGGGTTGGTCCTTCGACCGGGCGTCCCCGCGGTGATTGGGGGACCTTCCACCGGCAATAAAAACGAGGTATATGCGGTTATTTTGGTCGGAAGGTGACACTGCCGGTCAGACGTATCTATTCAGTTGAGAGCTGAGAGTTGAGTGCTGAGAGTCCGAACTTCAGACAGAAACCAAGGAAATCTCGGTCGGGCCCACGCCTTCACTGTTTGGTTTGGCTCTCAACACTCAACTCTCAACCGCATCATTCAGACTTAGATATTGGTTATCTGATGTTTATGAAAACGAATGAGAAAATTTGAATAAACGAGCGATGAGCTTCGTCCCAAAGTATGAACCCAACTTTGGAACTAACTCTATGAAAACCAAAATTACCGCTCTCGCTTTAATCGCTGCTTCTGCCCTCTCCCTCGCTCCCAAGCCCGCTGCCGCTAGTGACAAAGGACTGGCGATCGTCGGAGGATTTCTCGGCGGCCTCATTGTCGCCTCCGCCATCAACGACAGCCACCACGACAACTATGGGCCTAATCGTGTGGTGGTTGACGACCGCTGCGACAGTGGCCCTTCCGGCTACTGGAATGAAGTGTCCGTTCGCGTCTGGATCCCCGGCTGCTGGATCGTGGAACGCGGCTATCGGGGCGATCATCGCCGCTACGTCGATGGTCACTATGAACGCCGGAACAATCGCGTATGGGTGGCATACGATCGCCATGACCGGGGCCACGGCCGGGACCGCGAAGTTGGCTATGGTTATGGCCATCGCCGCTAATCGAATCGACTAGCCTCAATTCACATCCAGGAGCGATTTTGCCAAAGAACTAAACGGATTACCTCCGAACTGTCTCAAAAATTGCTCCTGTTTTAAAATAGCCATGAACTGCCACGACATCGAACCTATGCTTTCTGCCGAACGGGACGGCATGCTGAACCAGGATCAGCGTGCCTCTCTCGACCGGCATGTGGCGAGCTGTCCGTCGTGCGCTGAAATGCGGATCAATCTTTCGCAGGCGATGGATTTATTTAAGACTGATACCGCCGCAATTGCGGTTCCCGATGTGGAGGAAGAATGGTTGAAGCTTCGCTCGAAGCTGTCGACTCCTTCGACCAAACGTGCAACCAAACGTCCCCTTGCTCCAATAATTTGGTTTGGAGCTCCGCTCGCTGCCGCTGCGGCCGTCGCGTTTGCGTTTTTCAACTCGTCGCCCACCGCGAAACCACTCGGTGCATCTGTGGCCACGTCAGGTGAAGTTGCCCAGGCGGAATACGTCGAAGCAGGAAACGTCGATGCGTCGACCATTGTTTACGTCGACAAGGACAGCGGCTGGCTGGTCGTTTGGGCCACGGATAGCGACGCTGAAACGAAAAAGTAGTCGCAGCCATGCATCACGCGAGGCGGGCAAGCGACCAAAGGACAACGTCGATTTTTCGCGAAAACAGGACGGTGGGATGCATGGAGCCCAGTTTTATCCCCGCAGCCAGGGTATTGTGCCGGATCTCGATCTCCGCCTCCTGCAGCGGCCATTTCGCGTGATGGATTTCCGCTCGCGAAATCCCTCCGCGATCGGCGCTATAAAGACAATAGCGCTCCGTCGCCCAATGCGAGAAACTGCCCGGAATGCCCGGTGCCGCGCGGCCCGGGGTATAATTGGCGACGAATTTTAACGCGCCTCGCTGCGCTTCGTAGTGAATGACGCCGTCGTTTTCCGCCGTGGCAACCGTTGCGTAATGATACGGCAGTTTAAAAAACTGCCGGGCAAACCACGCTGCCGCATGGTGCGGTGCGAACAAACTCAGGAACCACACACCGGATTTTTTGCCGTCGGTAACGTAGGTCCGCACGTTGATCTCCGGAAAATCGCAAATCAGCGAAGGTGCAAGCCAGCCTCGTCGTGTCACTCCTTCCATTCTGAAAGGAACGATTCCAACCCATGCCTTCCCCTCGAATAATTCCAGCTCCAGGCCCGCCGGAATAAGTTTCCGCAGAGCAGACGCATCGGTCTCGAAGTGAATAAATGCCAGATCCAACCACGCCTGCTGCCAACCCCACGGGGCAAGCGGCACCGGCCAAGGTCGATGATCAATCTGTGCGGAGACCGAATGCACGTGAGATCCGACTCACGGCAGCCAGGGAAAATCCCCGGACTTGGGTTTTCGCTTTTCCTTTTGCGCCGTCATGAACTCCTTCGCCTCCTCGGTCATGTAGTAAAGCATCGTGGCGTTGCCGGCGAGTTCCTGGATTCCGCTTTGACCATCGAGTTCCGCATTGAAGGCGGATTTCAGGCAACGAATTGCCAGTGGACTGCGCTGCAAAATATCATTGGCCCACGCCACGCCCTCGGTTTCGAGATCGGCAAGCGGCACCACTTTGTTGACCAATCCCATCGTGAGCGCTTCCTGGGCGTTGTACTGGCGGCAGAGAAACCAAATTTCGCGGGCTTTTTTCTGACCGACCATGCGCGCCAGATAACTCGAGCCAAAGCCTCCGTCGAAGCTGCCCATCTTGGGTCCGACCTGCCCGAAAATGGCATTATCCGCCGCAATCGTCAGATCGCACATCACGTGGAGCACGTGTCCTCCACCGATGGCGTAGCCCGCCACCAACGCGATCACGACTTTCGGCATCGAACGGATGAGCTTTTGCACTTCCAGAATGTTCAATCGC